>Ga0070665_100000073_pt1 | contig 196948 bp, 217 predicted proteins | sample KBSS13metaG_FD_65862 | JGI IMG/M metagenome (GOLD analysis project Ga0070665, IMG submission 65862) | Switchgrass rhizosphere microbial communities from Kellogg Biological Station, Michigan, USA - KBS S1-3 metaG | ecosystem: Host-associated > Plants > Roots > Rhizosphere > Soil ...
TTCCTCGAATACGAGGTGGCTGTACGGCGCGGCCGTGAGCCACTCGCCCGGCCGGAGCCCAACCAGCAGGTTCGCGTGCACGAAGTCAGCGGCCAGTTCGCCCTTCGGCGCCGGCGGGGAAGCGTTGGCTCTGGCATCGAGGGCAGTTATCGCTTCGTCCGGGAAGAATTTCAGCTTGCTGCCGCTGGTCAATGCCGACCGGTGATTCAGTCCTCGGCCATGCACGGCTTGCACGGCAGCGTAGGCTGCCTCGTGTTCCGCGATTTCGCCGCGTGAACTCAGCTTGGCCTCGGCATCTTGGCCGATCCAGAGCAGCGCCGCCGATTTGAGCCCGTACAAGGTCGACTGCGCGATTTCCCGTTTTTCCACTCGCTCCTGCAGCGCCGCGGCCAGATTGGCCGGCGTGAGGGTTCGTCCGGTCTGGGCCAGATATTTCGTCATCCGCGCGACGGACTTCGCGTAGATCAGCCGACTGGCCTCCGTTAAATCCGAGCCGACGCCGTCTTCGCTGGCTATGCGGTCATGCAAGCTCAGGCTCGCCCGCAATCTGCTTTTACTGGTCATTGAGCTGATCCTCTTCCTCTTGGGTTTCCGCCCCGCATCAACCGGGTCACCTCAAAAAACACCCTGCACCTTGGCCCCGCAAAACAACGCGCGCTGCCTTTTGGACCTCCCTGTGGTTCCGGTTCGGGTTAAGCCGTCCGCCCCGCTCCGACAAGCCTGCCTTGTGGATTCCCGGGCTTCCGACCCGCGCCATCCGGACTTCCGGTTTCCCGCTGAGCCTGCCTTTTCGTATGCCATGTTTCCCGACACGCCGGTTTGGGATCGCCACAGAGCCTTCTTTTCGGGTCACATGCTTCGTTTGTCCCGTTTTCCTCTGTTTTGTTTGGCCTATCTTGGCGACCATGATGCACTTAAACCATGTCCACTATACCAGTTCCGATTCGAAAATACCCGCTTGATAGGTACTATGATAACCCATCAGCAGTGTCGATGATTCCCCATTGCTAGTGCCCTTTTCACCTGTCGCCCGTGCGAATAGCAACGGGACAAACGAAGCGGGGAAGACTGCGTTCGGGTGACCTGACGCTGCTCATGGGCGCGTCTATTGGCTTCTGGCGATCGTGAGGAGCTGAAAGCAAGCGACTTCAATTTCCGATCTTTGGCATACCAACAAGAGAGTCCCTTCCTTTTGGGATACAGGGGCCCTTCCCGATGAAGCTGGTTCAAACCATGGGTGAAAAGATGGGATATATTGGGAACGCTGGTTTATTCCATGGTTCACAAGATGGTTGATTTTGCTCTCAACGGCATAAAGCTGGTGCATACACTGGGTGCATCACTGGAACATTTCTGATTCGCTGGGCGATAACTTGGGTAGAAAACTGGTCGAAAGGCCGGTCTGAACCGTGGGTTGCATGTTGGGAAGGGCTTGCCGCGTGAGTCAAATCACTTTAATATCGAACAGTGCGCGTGAAATTAGCTTCGAGATTCGCGCTACTACGCGGTTTTGTCGTTCTCACTAGGTTCCTGAATTCCTTTTTCTAACGCACAAAATCGGAAATTCGTTCATTTCATGACGGGAGACCCGGTATGTCACGCAACAAATGGAACGCTGGCCGACTTGGCCTTGCGGCAGTGCTTTTGGGCGCGGTGCTGTCGGGGTGCGCCTCAACAAACACTCACCCCGAACCCGCCGAGGCGCCTCTGGAAAAGTTGATCAGCGAGAAGCTGGTCATTTCCGCCAAGGCCCAGTCGGACTACTCCGCATTGATTACCGAAAACACACGCACCTTGACGCGTCGTCAACAAGACCTTGATGTCGGTGAGCCAGTCGATGTCGATTTCATCGGCAAGCCGCAAGAGCTGCTCATGACCTTCGCTTACCGTTACGGGTATCGCTACATCGAAACAGGCAAGCGCGCCGAGTTGCACATCATCAACGTCCGCGTGGTGAACCAGCCTCCGCAGGAGGTTCTTCGTTCCATCGGGCAGCAGGTGGACAACGGGGCAGATGTCGAGTTGGACCGCCCGGCGAAGATCGTCCGCCTGATCTACAAGAACCAGTCGACCAAGGGGTAAGCCATGCCAATCGACCTTCCTCCCCTCTCCCTGCAGGATGCCGAGCGGTTGTATGAGCGCCCGGCCGAGGTAGCTTCACCGAGCCCGACCGAGGCGGGCGGAGTCAACGAATTCGTTGCGGGCCAGAAAAACGTCGCGTTGCGCGCCCGCGAACAGGCGCTGGCGGACGCGGGACTCAGCGTAGGCATCAAAGCCGGGATCGTATGGCAACTGCGCATCATCCAGCGCGTCGTTGAGCGTCATGCCCGGGATTTCGATAGCTACTATGACTTCGGGCCGTTGATGATCCGGGATCGTGTGGTGCCGCCGGTGATCACCGAGGCGCGGGACCTCTACAATCAGGACGGCGATTTCAGCCTCCGTCTCTCCGGTGCCTACTACAAGATCGAGTCGCAGGCGAAATTTTCGTCTGTTGTGCCCTCGTGGCGGAGCTACTTGACGTTTCCGGCGGGCGCGGTCGACCGCACTGCCCTGCTGACAGGCATTCGTCCTCGCGATGACGCCGAGCAGAAGCTTTGGAAGCTGGCCGTGGACGATGGCTGGAAGCAGGGCATCGAACAGGCCAACCTGATGTTCAAGGAAGGCTTGGATCGTCTCAACCGCGACCTGACCGGCATGTTGCGCTTCCATACCTTCGTTTTCGAAGGGAAGATCACCCTCCCAGTCATCGCCAGCTCGTCTTTGCCGGTTTCGCCGAGCGGCTCGACTCTGGCCGTGGACGAGACGCTGTTTCGCATCACGACATTGCCGGAATTCAACACGAAAGCGGGTCAGTGGCACGCTTCGGTCGTTTCCACCTCCGCCCCGCCCCGCGACCCCCCTGCCCCGCCGCCGCAGAAGTAGACGCCATGGACGACGATGAAGACCTGATCGTCATGGACGACGAGGTCGATAACGACTGGACGCCGGGCGGGCTCCTGCCCCGCGTCACGCTCAGAACCGGGTTTCGCGAGCCGGTGAAGTTCGATTCGGCAACCGCGTTCAAAGAGTGCATGCTCGAAGCGCAGGCCCATGGCGCCGCGGACGTCTACATACAGCCGAATTATCCTATCTGCGGACGCATCAACGGCGACCTGATGGCGATTACGCGCCGAGCGCTGGACACCAAGGAGGTACAGAACATCCTGCTTTGGGCCACCGGGCGTGACTCGGCTTTCGAATCGATCATCACCGGCAAGGCGGTCAACGGACGTTTCGAACTGTTCGACCCCGACAAACGGGATCGCCGCGGGGCGAAGGTCCGCTACGGCTACCGCGTGAATGCCTCGGCCGTACGCAGTTTTGGCGGAGTCTCCTCGCAGATCGTCATGCGTTCGATCCCGAACACGCCGCCGCTATTCAGCGACCTCGGGCTGGACGAAACCATGGTGCGGCAAATGACCCCGCGTGACGGCATTGGATACATCGCCGGCAAGACCGGGTCGGGCAAAACGACCACCATCGCTTCGGTCATTCGCTACATTCTCGAAAACGACACTGCGATCAAAGGGAACATCCTTTCGCACGAGGACCCGATCGAATACGTGTTCGATTCAATCCAGAGTCGTCACTCGATCGTGGTTCAGTCCCAGATCGGGTTGCATTTCGACACGTTCGATGATGCAACCCGAGAGGCGATGCGCCGGGCGCCGGCGATGGTGTATCTGGGGGAAATGCGAGACGAAGCATCGATCCGGGCGGGGACGGAACTATCCCTCACCGGACATCTGGTGCTGGGAACGGTCCATGCCAACGATTGCGCTTCGGTCATGCGCCGGCAGATTTCCCGATTTCCTGACGACGAACGCGCGACCGCCATCTACGACATCGTGGACACGTGCCGGTTCATCCTTTGCCAGCGGCTCGTGAAGGGTAGGGACGGGAAGCTTTTGGCAGCCCGGGAGTTCCTCGTCTTCAACGATGAAGTCCGGACGGTCCTGTCGGATTTGTCCGAAATGGGGCAGGTGACGGCTCGAATTCGTGAGATGGTGGAGGCCCATGGCCGTTCATTTCGCGCCGAGGCAGAACGGCTGCTGGCCCTTGGTAAAATCGACGAGCACGTCGCCCGGAGTTTGACCGCTTAACAACAAGTAGGGCGAAAGCTTGGTTTGAACACTGTATTCCACTTGGTGTCTGAAATATGTGCGAAAGGATGGTTTGAAAGCTGGTAGATTTACTTGAATGCTGTATTGCAATCTGGTGGATTCTCGGGTAAATTGGGTTGAAACAGGAAAGCACGGGTTAAACCATGGGTGAAAACATGGTTGATAAGCTGGTTTGAAAGGTGGTTCGAAGAGGGTGAGGCCATGAACCGAAATTTTGCTGGGAGCTTGCCGTGAGTCGCGGAATCTACCATTGGAGTCGCATTGCCCAGCCGGCGCGGTTCTGGAAAATCAACGCCGCAGCCGCCCTGCCGTGGGTGGCTCTTGCCCTGCACGCGCGCTGGTGGATATTTGGCGTCGCTCTCCTGTGGACCCTCGCAAGCGTCTACATCGAGGTGGTCAAAAAGACCACGTTGACCGCCTTCTTTCGAGGGGTGCTCTTGGCCATCACGGGCAAGAAGAAATCCACCACGAACATCGTCAAGCAATTCCTGAGTTAATCCAACCACACATTACGAGGAAACGTATGAGCAAGCCCAAGCCCCAGTTCGTAGGCGTTGACGACGGCCATTACAGCATCAAGGTGGTCAGAGAAGACGGCAAATGTTTCGCGATTCCGTCCCGGGCTCGCGTCGGCCGCCACATCATCAACTGGCAGTCCAAGGCCGACGATTCCGGGTTTTATGAGACCCAAGAAGGCAATGTTTACACCGTCAGCTCCGACCTGACGGACCCTTCGGATACCCGTTTCAGTGATTATCCGAAGTCCGAGCTGAACCGGGTGCTGGTCTATCACGCGCTGAATACGGCCGAACTCGGCGGGCAGGACGTGGTGATCACCACCGGCTTGCCCATCAACAGCTACTATCTCGCCGAAGGCCGTCGCAACGACGCGCTGATTCAGGCCAAACGGGCCAACTTGCGCAGATCGGTTTCGCGCGGCGAAATGCCGGTCGCGCACATCGTCGAAAACCTTGTCACGACGGAAGCGATTTCGGCGTATTTCGACCAGTTGATGGATATCGATGGCAATCCCAGCAAGAACTACGACGAGATGATGGGCGCTACGGTCGGCGTGATTGACATCGGCGGAAAGACCTCGGACAGCGCGGTCGTCATGCCCGGCGGCCAGCAGGTGGACACCAACCGTTCCGGTTCGAGCGACATTGGTGTGTTGCGCCTCAACGACTACGTGAAAAGTCGTCTGGTCGAGAAGTTCGAGCTGGACACTTTGCCGCCGAAATTCGTCGAGTCGGCGATCCGCCATGGCAAGGTCAAGTTGTTCGGGTCGGATAAGGACGTCTCCAACTTGGTCGCCGCAGAGAAGCTCAAGGTGGTGGAGGAAGTGATGTCGACCGTCCGTCATCGCATCGGCTCCGGTGCCGACCTCGATTTCGTGCTCTTCGTCGGCGGCGGCGCCGTGGTGCTCGAAAAGGAACTCAAGGCCATTTACCCGCACGGACGGGTAGTGGAAGACCCGCTTTTTGCCAATGCGAGGGGCATGTTTAAGATCGCGAAATATGTGTCCGGAGTCGCGGAGGAATAATCCCGTGAAGGCCCGACGGTTTGTACTCACCATTGACGATCAGTACGCCAAGGAAAAGGCGCTGCTTGATTTACTGGAAAGTCGCCCGAAAGGGGAGATGTCCACGTTCACTCGCACGCTTGTCGTTCTCGGGTTTTTCGATATTTTGAACGACAAGGTGAAAAAAGCCGAATGGCTTCCTAAAAATACGCAGGAAGGTAGTCATGAAGCGGGACTTTGAAATCCGTCTTTCGCCATTGAATTCGGCCGAGAAGAGAGTTGCCGATCTTCTCGATTCGATGAAAAAAAACTACGGGGGTAAAAATACAGTCCTTCGCGACTGTATTTATCGTGGATACGAACTTTTCGTACAGGCGTTAAAGGAGTCCGAATCCAAAGATGCTGTAGAGGTTCTGGACTCGCTCACGAGAAAAAGCAACGTGGCGCATGAGGGCTATGGATTCCGCGGCGTTGGCGTGGCGGCACGTGTCCCACGTCGCGAACGTGGACAAGCGATCACGCGAACGGAACCCTTGGCGCCATTGGATGAATCCGCGGCTCTCCCAAGCGCTGCCGATCCCTCGGAAACGCTGACCGCTGCAGCCTCGCTCGCCCTCACGGAAACCGCGGAACAAGCCGCAGGAGAAAGCTCAGCAGAGCCGACTCCTTTGGAGTCCTCCCGACCCAAGAACTTCAAGGGTTGGGGCAATTTCCGCGGCTTGGCCGGTATCGCGGGAGATTCGCAGAAGGCGCGGGATGACTGACGTCATGCCCGCGTTGCCACGCCGTGTGTCGAGGCGCTCGGCGAAACCGTGTGTGACGGTTCAGAACGATTTATTCGGCGGTGTGCACATCAAGATCGACGAGTTCGTTTACGTCGATATTCACTACGATGCGAATTACACGACGCCGGAAAGGATCGACCATTTGAAGGATCGAATTGTGACTCTCATTCGGCGACATAAAACCGAAATTCGGTAATTCAAATTAAAGGGGAATTGGAAAGGAAACGAATATGGCTCCCAGAAATGACGGACAGCCCAAGGGAATGTTCGAAGACCCTGCGCTGTTGGCGATGTTCGTTTTCATTTCTTTGTATATCGCCGCATTGCTCACTTGGGCGTATGCCCATCGCGGATTGTCGCAGGCGTATACTTATATTCGCTACGTGGAAGCCTATCTTCCCCACATTGCCGGTTATTTTACGCCTCTTCCGGGTCTCACACAGGTGCATGACTGGGTACTTCAATCCTGCGGACCTACGAACTTTTTCAGCGGGTGTACTCGCGATTTTGGAAACACGACATGGACGGAGATTTCCGATTCATCGTTCTATTTCAATCTCGTCATTCTCGTGTGTCTAGTTATTTTATCCATTCGCTTCTTTTTTCGAGCCGATAAAACCCATCCGAAGCTGCGATTTTCCCGAGTGCACAATATCAAGACCTTCGTTGAGGAAAGCAAAGCCCTTTATCCTCACCTGAGATTTTTTTCGCAATTGAATCTCATCCCCGAGCCGCTGGATCACCCGGTCTTCGGCATGTCGTTCACGTCCCGTCAGTTCGCCTACAAGTACCGCTTGATCGCTGGCTGGAAGGCCGAAACGGACGGGACCTTCACTCCGCTGTTGGACCTCGACGCGGCGGAACGGGTTTTTCGGGCGCAACTGGGCAAGCTCTGGACCCGTGTAGACGATCTCACTGCGGGGGAAGCGATCCTGATGGCGATCGCGTTGCCGCGTGTGGCGGGCACCGATCCCTTGCTCGACGACGTGGCGTTCGCTAAGGCAAAGAAAACGAGCGAGGACCTCATTCTCTGGTGCTGGTCTCAGTTTCGCCGACCGTCGAAGAAGGAACTGGCGGCGGAGAAAAAGGCAGGGAAGACGACGGATTCGCTCGCATGGCTTCGTCCCACGCTCGATGTCACCGAGGCGAGGCGCATCATCCGCGAATACCTGAAATACCCGGCCGTCCGATCCGTGTTCGAGAAGCACGCTTACGTTCGCACGATCCTGTTTGCCCTCTATCGGTCGGCCCGGCGTCTGGGGGTGCTTGCGCCCGCGGATGTCCGCTGGTTGCGATACTACGATCGCCCGCTTTGGTACGCCTTGCAGAGCATTGACCGGCAGGGTGTCTTCGCCGAGGCCAGCGGCATCCAATCGCACTACCTGTACGAGTGCAAAGCCCAGAGCGGGTTCACCGAACCGCAGTTGGACAAGGCAGTAAAAGGCATCGAAGTGGCCTTGCTGAACTACAAATACCTCGCCGCCGACAAAAAACGCTACGAAGCCCTTGTGGAGGAGTGATCAGTTGAGCATTTCGATGCCCAAGTTTTTTTTCTGATGCACAACTTTGAAGATTCTGATAAACTTTCTTCGTACGAAAATTCATCGATTTCCTGCGAAATTTCATTGCCATGAATTCCATGAAAGTCCAATCTCCCGGTGTTGCTCGTGTTCCGGCCCTGTGGGCGGGCGTTCTGCTGGCCGTTATCACGTTGAACGCCACTGCCGGCGGCGGCGGGGCGGGCGGATCGAAAATGAACGTGCTCGACACCCGGCTTGCGGCCGGGAAGGTCTCGCCCCCTGCGGAGAAGTCGGTCAGTCCTTGTGCTGACGATGCCCCCGGCCGAGCCCTCGTGGCGACCCGTGGCACCCTCCTCGCGTGTCAGGAGTTGACCCCGGGAAGCGGGGTGGCCGCGTGGACGGTGCAGAAGCCGGGCAGGGTGCCGGTCGTGCTGTACACAACCGCCGGGCCGAAGCCCGTGCTCTTCTCCGGCATCGTCTGGGACGGTGCCGGTAACAATCTTTCGAACCCATTTCTGGAACAGGCCACCCGTCTTGCCGCCCTGAATGCGCCCGCCAGCGCCCCTCCTGCGGTCAACGCGGCGCCGCCGCCGGGCGCCGTTTCTCCGTCCGGGATGATTGCGCCGACGGTTCCCCAGCCTCGTTACCTGCCCACGGCCGAGTCCGCGGAGCCGGTGTCTTCCCCAACTCCTGCTGTGGCGACTTCGACGACAAGCGGTGCGGCAATGGACGGAACCTTCACCGGCGCGGTGCCCGAGGCGATCAAAGCCATTGATGCTCTGTCGGGCTTCAAGGAGGGGAAGGGTGCTCCGGCGGATACGGTGTACATCATCTTCGATCCCCGTTGTCCCTATTGCCGGAAAGCCTACAACGAGTCCCGGATGTACGCCGGCAAGCACACCATCAAGTGGATTCCCACCGTCGCGCTGGGTGATCCGGCGGCAGGAACGCCCATCGCTGCGACCATCCTGCAATCCAAGGACCCGAAGATCGTCGATCGCGTGCTCGGGAAGCACGAGGACGTCAAGACGCCGCCGACGAAAGCTACGGAGGAAGCCCTGCGGGACAACCTGCTGTACATGTACGCCGCTTTCAAACAGAACGGCGACAAGCAACCGGGCGTGCCCGTGGCGTTTTTCCTTGACCACAGGGATGGCAAGGCCCGCATGGTGACGGGGGTGTCCGATCCTGTGGTGTTGCGCGACCTTTTTGGCACGATGTGAGGAGCAGCCCGTGAACCACCTTCAATCGTTTCTAAGTCGTTTTGGCGCCGATCCAGAGTTCACCTACGCGCCCTCGATTCGCCTGCTGAGAATGGGGTATAGGGAAACTGCCCTCGGGGGTGGACAGGAAGTTCGAGTGGTTTTCGACTCCACCTCGTCGTTCGATATTGAGCGGGCAGCGCAGGTGTCGCGAGTCTTCGTTCCCAACGCATCTTCCGCGGGCACCGAAGATCACCTCGTATTCGTCGCCAAGGTCGAGCGCACCGAGAAACCCGGTGCGTTGCGAATTCGGGTTTTCCTCGAAGGCGCTGCGCTGTTGCAGCGAAGCGCCGAGAAGGAAGCCGAGATGTCGGATGCCAGTCCGAAATCGGTCTCGGCGGTTGCGTTCCTTGTAGGGCAGAGCGTGTTCGAATCCTCGGCGCTGGTCGGGCCGGGCAAACCGCTGACGGACGATCGTATTGGCGAGATCGCCGCGATCGTCCGCAATTCGGTCGCCGATGCAGGCTCGAACGCGTTCGCGGAGTATTTCGGAGGAAAGTCCGCAAGGGAGACGAATGTGGTCCCGCTGCGCCGCGCGGAGGCCGCCGAGGTCGCCCCGGCGAGTGCGCCGCGACAACGAAGTGCGATGGGATGGTTGAAGCTGACGGCGGCGGCATTCGCGGCGAGCGTTCTGATCGTGGTGGCCGCCTCGCACGTGTTCAAGCCACCGTCGTCAACGGGAATGGAGGCGGTGGCGTCGACCATCCCGGCCTCCGCGCTGAATCCGGACAATCCCATGTCGCAAGTCGAGCTGACCAAAGCGGCGCTCCGGGACATGGGATTGGACCCGGGGAAGGCGGCGAACATCGGCTGCCTGACGCAACCTCAGCCGCCGGAAGACCTTGATGCAATGGTTCCCTCCAAGGCAGAGAAAAAATGAGTGCGCTGCCCCATGAGGCGACACTGCGCGGCGATTTCGGGCTGATCCGAGCCGACGAGCGGGTGGCATGGCGCGATTGCGCGGCCCGGCACCTCTTGGGGCGCATGCGGTCCGCAGACGGCCAGCCTTTGCCGGAATGGAAGATCGAAGAGCACATCCCCTCAATTAATCGGGCGATCGCCGCCGCGGTGGCGCAGGGCGAAACCCGGCTGGATCAGATCGAAGAACTGATGGTTTTCGGAGCACTGGAAAAACACGAGCATGCGGCACACTAGCGAGATAAAAGACGCAAACGTTGGCGAGAAGATCGTTCTCTTCGCGCAGAAATTCCACCTTCTGGTCGTCCCGTCACCGGCCGTCCTTGTCGATACGGTGCTGACGCTGCACCAGATCATCCTGCTTATCGACAAGGTCCTGCCGCTGAAGAGCTGCTACAACGTGGTGCAGGACATCCAGAAGGCCAAGTACCTCGCCCGTGAACTGGCGGTGGAACTGACCCGGTCGCTGCCCGAAGGCGAGCGGGAAATCCGGGCACTGACGCTGGAAAACGAACTGCGTGCGAAAGGCACCAGTCACCTGCTCGACGAACTGACCAAGGCGAACGAGTCCGCGCCGGCGGATCATGATCACGTCAAGGCCCTCGTCGAAGCGCAGGAGCGCGAGAACCTGCAAGCACGCCTGAATCAAGGCGCGCAGCAGCACATGTGCACCGAGGACATGTTCATGCTGGCCTGCGCATATCTGGAGCTGGAGGTCGCTCGCCAAGGGTCGATCTACTATGTGCGCGGCGAAGCCTCCGACGTGAAGGAAACCAAGCGCAATCGCGGCATCATTCAATTGCAGGACGGGGCCAGCCTCAAGAGTGCCTCCAGTGCGTTGAGTCGCCCCGACAGCGAGCGCGGCACCGTTGAGCGCGGCCAGATCGAGACAGGCTTCAATCACATCGTGAAGCTGCTGGCGCTCTACAACCTGCGCGTTCCGATCTCCGACTGGATCAAGGAACGAGATCGCGAGGGCAAGGTCACTCGCAAAGTGGATGTGCGCAGCCATTTTCAGCTTACGATCACTGACTACGAGACGGTCATGGACATGGCCCGTCGTGATGGTCTGTCGACATTGAAGCAGCGCAAAAAGGATTCGCAGAATCACTACTCGCTCCGCGTGGCATTACATGACTTCGTCCTTCGCGAGGCCGAGCGGCACGGAGTCGCACCCAACAAGATGCTCAACAAGATCGTCAGCGACTTCCTCCGGATCACGCAAGTCGCGCTGAAAAAGTCCGTCAAGGAGCGCTGATTCGTGGCGGGGAACGACGATGGCCCGAAAATCAGCGCCAAGGATCAGGCGCGAGTTCGGCGCGCCTCCGTCCAATTGCCGGCGTATGCCAACTTCCTTCGTTGGTCAGGCAACTTCGCCAAGGGCGAAATCTCGCGTCATCCCCGGCACGATCAGGTCTACCTCCTGTCGGTGATGCAGAGCGGGTTGTTTTCGTGGGTGAAAGATCACGACACGCTGCTCATCGGCGCGCAGCCGCACGAGGCGACGTGGATGCTCAACATGCCGTTCGATGCAGCGTACGTGTCGGACCGGCTCTATCTTTCCGTGGGGAGCGTCGAAGCCGGTACGGCAAAGCTTCCGCTGGTCGCGCTTGGCCTGTTCTGTGATGACCGCTTGTGGCTGCAGGAAATGCGCTCGTGCCAGCGCATTCAGATCGTGCCGGTCGAGGTCGTCGACGGGCAGGTGGTCGACGTCGGTCGCGCGACGGGACTGGGGTTCGACATGAAGAGCGGCGACATCATCGACGCCCTGTTTCGGGTCGAGAAGGAACGGCTCAAAAGTCAGGACTTGGGCCGGTTTTTTTAGGCACTCCGAAGAGAGCAATGCTTGCCCTGCGGAAGTCCGGTTACGGCATCCCGGTACAAAAATCTGTGGAAATAGTGCTAGATTTACAAAAATCTTAGCTGAGACACAAAAAAATGGCCGCCGGCTCGGTGGGGTACGAATTTTTGCGGGAGCGCTTGGGCTTGTCGGCCTTCGAGGTGACGCGCCCGGCCGTGGTCAAGCCGGTCACACGGGTGCAGCCCGAGGCCCAGTTCCTTGCGATCCCATCGTACGTCGCCCCGGCGTCGGATGATCCACTGGATCACCTGCTATTCGCGCTGAAACACGAAGGCACGAACCTGCAGGTCATCGCGCAAGTTCTGCCGCACCTTCCGGCCGAGCGTCTTCTTGACAGTCTGCGCGCAGCGCCGACGGGCGGCTACATCCGTACCGTCTGCTCGCTCTGGGAGGCGCTCACGGGCGGTCGGCTGGACGTCACGGTCGATGCGGGGGCCACAGTCGACCTGTTCGATCCGGAGCGCTACGTGGTGGGTCCGCCCACCCGCGACGCGCGCTGGCGGGTCAACTTCAACGGGTTGGGGTCGTTGCGCTACTGCGCGACCGTGGAGCGCACGCCGGCGATCACGAAAGCGATGGCGTCCGGGCTGTTGGCGCGGGTGCGAGAGTTCACGAACGGTCTCAGCCCGGAAATTTTGAATCGCACGCTCGCATGGGCCTACCTGCACGAGACCGAATCTTCGTTCGCGATCGAGCGGGAGCGGCCCAGCGCCAACAAGGCGCAGGATTTCGTTGAGCTGCTGCATGAAGCGCATGCCGGGGCGCTGATGACTGAAGACCGGCTAGTGGCCTTGCAGCAAGCGGTGGTGAAGAACCCGTTTGATCGCGCGGTGCAATATCGCACCGAGCAGAACTGGTTGCGCGGGCCGCTAAGCGGCGCGAGCGGGATTACCTATATCCCGCCGCCGCCGACGATGGTCGCCGAGTTGATGGAGGAGCTGGTCGCTTTCGCCAATCGTGCCCCGCAGGCGATCGATCCCATCGTCGCTGCCAGTGTCGCTTCATTCGGATTCGTTTACATCCATCCGTTCATGGACGGCAATGGCCGGCTGTCGCGATACCTGTTCCATCAGGCGCTGTGCCAATCCGGGGAGCTGGAGAAGGGGTTTCTGTTGCCCGTTTCCTCGGCGATGGCCCGCAATCAGTCGGCGTACCTGCAGACGCTGCGGGGTTATTCCGCTCCGGCGCGACAACGCTGGGACGTGCAGATGTTCGATCACGAAAACTATGCCATGTCATTCAATGGCGATCCCAGCATCTATCGATTTTGGGATGCCACGGCCTGCGTCGAGTTCGGCTTCGAAATGGCTCAGTCGGCCCTCGACGTCGATCTTCGCGGTGAGACCGTGTTCCTTGCGCAGTACGACGCAGTTATTCGTGCCGTCAACGAGGAATTCGACGTGCGGGGCAACACGCTTGCCGTGCTGGTGCTGTCGTGCCTGCAGAACGAGGGAATCGTCTCCAAGAATCGGAGAAAGCAATTCGGGGATCAGGTGCCGGCCGGCTTTTTTGAATTCCTTGAAGAGACGGTGCGGGCAGTGAAGCAACCCGATGCGGAGAATTCGCCCCGGCTGTGAAATTCAGGGCGTGTTCCAAGGATCGTCGGCGCCTAGCCCGGCTTCGTCCATTCTCCGATTCAGCCCTTCGTCGCCGTTCGCCCATCCATTATCCAGAGTCGCGCCGGACTCCATATTCTCGATCGAGAACTCGCGAGCAAGGATGGAATTTTCAATTGCGCTAACGAGCTGCGGAGAGGCCGGCTTGTAGGCGCTCACGAGATCGTTCGCAATATCTCCGGACAACTCGTTCAAAGCAACCCGCACTTCACGTCCCACGTTCGCCAGCACGGCTTGCTTGCCGAGGATGATTTCCCGATCCTGTGAAGCGAAGACCGCCGAACCGACGAAAGGCTTGAAATCATGCGGCATGATCATGTGCCGTTCTCCGCTCAGTTCGGCTTGAACTCGTCGCTGGGGCTCAACTTGTCGTAGAAGGCCAAGACTTTGGCAGCCACGGCTTCGCGGTAGGCCACATCCGCCTCGTGCATGAGGTCGGCGGCAAGGACCGAATGCGGTGTCGCCTGTTCGATCTGTTCGAGCAGCGAGCGCTGCAGTTGCGAGCGTTCTTGCGCAGAGCCGGGCGTTTCGTCGATCGCCTGCAGGGCCTTGACGAACTGGGCTTTGAGTTCGGCTTTCGCCAATGCGTCATCCTGCGCGATTTTGGGTGCCAGCTCGATCGTCGACACCAAAGCAGCGCCGATCGCCTTCAAGGTTTCTACCTCTGCGGCACGCGATTGGATGACCCGGTCGGTCATCAGCGTGTGTGGCGGGGTTTTACGAAAACTGCCGCTGTGCTCGTCGGCGAAAATGCCGATGGCCCGGCGAATCTTCTCTCCGGTGCTACCCAACGCGCTCATTGCGACCGTTTCGAGCGTGATCGGCACGCCGCCGGGGTGCGATGAGAGGGTGTTGGTGCGCATCACCGCTGCGCCGACCACAAAACGACTGGCGTCAAGGATCGAGATGTGCATGAAAGGTTGCGCCGGATGAGAGGTGGAAGATTCGAGAATTCTAACGCTTTTTTCCATCGGACTCATCATTTTTCCTTCTCCGAATCAGTTTTACCGCTCGGCATCGACAGAGAGAGCCTAACGGCCCTGCCAGAGGTGGGCAGGAAACATCGAAAATTCGCAAAATTGTGAATTTCTACGATGTATGCGTTAGAATGAAGTATATCGACATGTCGCTCTCTCTACCATAGCAGGCGCGCCAATGGCTCAGATGCCTTTTACTCCGTGCACTCCGGATGCTGCCGGGAATTGTGACGATCGTTCCGTCCAGATGTTGACGTCGATCTTCGGAGACGTGATCACGAAATTGACCCAAGGGGTCGATCCCGGGCAAGTCCAATCGCTCAGCATCCTCAGCGAGATGTTCCGGGTCTTCAACAGCGGCATCCTCGTCGTCGCCGCGCTGATCGTGGGCTATGTCGCTGTCATGGGTGTCGCGAATACCGCGAACGACGGCGAGGCCTTCGGCCAGCAATGGTCGACAGCAATGACGCCGGCGCGCATCGTCGCCGGCGGTGCGGTGCTCCTGCCGACCACCAGTGGCTACAGCTTCATCCAGATCATCGTGCTGACGTTCGCCCTGTGGGGCGTCGGCTTCGCAAATGGCATCTACAATGCGGGCATGGCCATGGGGATCATGTCCCCGACCAGCATGACGCAAGACTTGACCAACCCCGGTCAATACTTCGGCCTTCGGGACTTCGCACAAAACTACGTGCAGTCCGCCTACTGCGCGCGGTTGGTCAATTCGCTGTATTCCTCCAGCGTAGCGTTGTCGTCGACCCCTTACGCGACGCTCCAAAAAGACGGCATGACGAGCCGGGCGTACCAGTGGGCGGACACCAACTCGACAACGAATCTTGCGGGCGGCGGCGCCATCTGCGGCACCGTCACCCAATACGACTACACGGCTCAGACGTCCGGCGCTTCTTCGTCTGCGTCGTCGAACAACGCAACCTTCGTGCCGATTACCTCCGGCCAGATGGATGCGGTGATGGAAAATTTCACCCAGACTCTCGTGACCGCGAAAACGCAAGCAGTCACCTCCTTGGAGGGTGGCCTGAATTCATGGGTTAGTGGTTGGCCAACCACCGCGGATGGATGGTCGAGCGTGGATGCGAGCCAGATGAACACGCTGTTGAATTCTGCGGAGGCAAATCTCGCGACCACGTTGAGTCAGGACATGACGCAGACCCAAGGGCCGGCGGCGAGCGGGTTGCAGCAATTGCAAACCACCTTGACGGCGGGTGGTTGGAGTATGGCCGGGGGTTGGTATCAACGCGTCGGCATGGTTCGCTCGAATTTCGCAAACCTGCTTTCGTCACGCGCGGCCATGGCGATTCCGCCCAACACAGGCGGCATTCCTCCGAACAGTGCGGCGGGCCGGGAATTCGTCAGCCTGTTGAAAACCTCTTCGGATGCCATCCTAAAAACCAGTTTGAAGGATGGCAAAAGTTATCAACCCAATCCGGCCGTTCAAGGCTTGGAGGTTTTGGTATCTCTGATTCCGACGAATCCATCCTATGCGTTCAGCCTGTCGTTTTTCATGGACAACGCCTCGAAGATCATTTCCTACTGGACGGAAAGTTCGGAGCGATATGTTGTCGACATGGTGACCGGTGCAGGGTCGAATGGCACCTCGGCGTATTGCGGAACAGCGGGGGTGATCGGAGGCTCGATCAATCGAATGAAGTGCGTCGGCGACTGGATGACCGTCACCTCCACCGGCATTTCCGCGGTCGATTTTGCAATCAAGAACGCGATCACCGCGCTGCGTCTGGCGGCCGACATTGTCAGCGCGGGAGAAGTCGTAGGTACCGGCGCGCATCTGTCGCCCGCCGGCGTAACCGTTTGGACTTGGTACGACAGCACGTTCGCCAAATGGTTTGCGCAGATCGTCGAAAAGCTGGACTACTTGGGCTTTCTGTTCGGAGTCGTCATTCCTTCGATGCCCTACGGCATCTTCATGATCGTGGTCGTCGGATGGTTGCTCGGTGTGCTTCAAGCCGTCGTGGCGGCACCGTTGTGGGCCGTCATGCACATGACGCCGGATCGCACCTTCATCGGCTCCAACTCGCAAGGCTACTATCTGCTGCTCACGCTGTTTGCCCGTCCTGCGCTGGCCATCCTCGGCCTGATTGCAGGCATGCTCTTGAGCGATCCGATCATCAACTACACCGCGGACGCCTTCTTCGGTTTCCATTCGGTTGTCACCCGAAGTGACGATTTGCTCGGTGCCGTTACGGGACTGATTAACATGACGTCGTGGTTCAAGGTTTTCGGCTGGCTGATGGTGGGCGCGCTTTACATGGCGTTTGCGCTTCCCCAGACGCTGCCTGACAACGTCCTGAGCTGGATTGGTGCCGGTCAGTCGAGCTTGGGGGAGACCAGTGCTCAGCAGACGTGGCGTGGCCAGATGGAGCGCGAAGCGGGCAATCGCTTCTTGGAGCGGAACGCCGGCGGCGGTGGAGGAGGCGGTGGCGGTTCGAACCGTCCCAAGCAGTTGACTGGTCCGAAAAGTCAGGGGCCGAATCCGATGGTCTCGGGCGGTACCCAAGGTGCGGCTCAATCCACGGCGCCGCCGCCTGATCAAGTGGCATCCGCTCCTGCTGCCCAGAGCCGGCGCCGATCAACGACGGCCCCTGCCTCATCGGATTCCACGGCTGCGTCCACTGCGGCTCAGGCAGCCGCGGCAGGCGCCGCGGCTGTTACCGCCGGTGAGGCACAACAGCGTGCGGAGCGCTCGGAAACGCAACCGACACCGGTTACTAGCCATGGCGCAGATCGAGCTGACGATTTCAAGCCGGCTCAGTCGGGAGAACGTCAGCAAAAGCAAACTCAAAAACAAACTTCGGCGGCTGACAACGGACTGGTTGCCACCGGCGCAGTCGCTGGATCGGTAGCCGCATCTGCGGCAGCGAATAAAGGAAGCCTGTCGAATTTGGGCACCGGTACAAGCGCAGGACAACTCGCAACGGGTAAAGGATCGGGCTCGTCGACACGAACGGCGGGTTCGGCCGGCGCGGCTGGTGCGAGTGTGGTTGGAGGTGTGGCCGGAGGCGCGGCTGTCACCGACTCCTCTGCGGCAGCAGGCTCGGGCAACGATCTCGTGACAAACGCCGGGACCGAGTCGATCGCGCCCGCGTCAGGTACAGACAACGCAGGCACCGGATCGTCGATGTTGGCCCCGCCGTTGAGCCCGCAGATGGAGCATTTTGCAGCAACGAATGGGTTTGAGAGAACAAACGCGCCAATCAGCGCGGAAGCGTATTCGGCGAAGCCCAAGTGGCGCGAAGGCATGGCTTCACCGATTGCGTCTGGAGGGTTGTCTACTGGCTCCAATGACTCCGGTTCTGGACAGAGCATGAGTGCCGAAGACGCAGAACACGCCAATGGCCAGATCCGTTTGTCGGCAAACGGATACCGGCCGGGCAAAGAGACCGAACCTCGGGTCGCCGATGCGTTCGCCATCCTCTCGCAAGGTCCGTCAGTGGACTCCGGTTCGGGCGGGCAGCTAACTGATGAATAATGCTGTGATCAATCAGCCTGCCGCCGGCAACCGCGCTTCCCTCCAACCAAGGGCAGTTGTGCGTGTACGAAAGTGTCGGGATGGTTATTTGCAGTCCCACGCCGAATGCCGGGCTTGGCTGGAGCATTTTGGCGGTTTTTGCCGAGATCACCTCGGACACGCGCCTCGCATCCAAGTGTATCCCTATCAACATGACGAGGGCACGCTTCTTGCCGTGGATGCTGACTCATCAGATCGCCGCACAAGCCTGAGTCTCACTGTCGACCTATGTGGCACTGGCGTCGAGCTGCAGCCGCCCGTGAGTGACCAGCTCGTGATCGCTGTTCCCGGAATCGTCGATGCATGGACCATCTTGAGTGAACTCTGCCGAGCGACTCACGGCATCGTCATGCAGCGGATGTCTCCGAATCATCCGCTTCGTGTGATTCTCGTGGGTTCTTGATTCTCAAGACCAAGCGCGCCGGCGACGCAAAATTAGCACTTCAAGGAGCGCGCGAATGCGCGCAGCGGAACGGGGGTTCGCCGCCACGGTTTTGTGGGAGAGAGGGAGAGATACGCTCAACTGTGGGGTTGAGCCTGTGCGATCGCTACGTCGAGGGTGTTGCTACGGCTACGGGAACAATCGCACCTTTGGTCAGTGCGCCAAGACCCTCGATGACTTTAGACATGCGCGCAACGAATTTAGGATCGCGGTGCGGTGGCAGAGTGAGGGTGCCCTTTTTGATTCGCCGGTCGACCAGTTCCTGATATTCGCGAGTAAGCGATTGGGAAACGAGGGACGACATCGCCGGGCTCTGTTGGTACAGATGGCTCAGTGCGTTCGCCATAGCGACTACCAGCGCGCTCTGGTTACTTTCGTACGAATTGAGTTCGTCGTACGCCTTCTTCCAGTTTTCAGCATTCTGGAAGCTCTTCTGCTGCTGCGCCAGCATCTCCTCGCGCAGCTCCTGAAGCTCGTTTTGCAGGCGGCGATTGGTTTCCTGCGACTTCGTCAGCTCGACGTTGGCTTTTGCGACGGCCTCATTCCAGCCCGCGTTCCACCACTCCTGCAGCTTGGCTTGCGCCGCGTCGGTGGCATCGTTCCAGCCCTCGTTGTAGCCCTGACTGCGGCCGTTTTGTTTGCCGACGGCAAATCCTGTGACGCGCGCATGATGCGCCTCAGCGAATGCGTGATCCAGCGAGCCGTAGTAGTCGTTTCCCGCCATGGCGGTGCTCCTTTGAGTCCCGATCGAGCCGGGATTGGCTTACAAAAGGGACCAGATTAACGAATATCCTAGCAGGTATATCATTGAAAATCAATGACTGTGAAGTGGTCGCGACGAGTTTGCGCCGCACCAACCTAGTTGGCGGGTTGCGTTGACACTGCCTGCGTAGCCTTCGTTTGCGGAAGGCGATAGAGCGGCATCCGTTGCAGCGCCACGTCCACCCAGTCTCCGGCCATGCCCTCATGGTCGAGCATGGCTTTGAGAGTGAGAAGCGGAACGCATTTTTCCGGATCGCCATCCACGTAATACGCGGCAAACCAATCGGGCAAGACGTATTGCGTGTCGTTTCGGTTCTCCACGCTGAAAGGCAAAGCCAGAACACCGGGGAGGCCCTTGACCTTCGGGCTCTGCAAGCTGGCCGCTCCCCAATGCAGAACGTAATCCAAGCCTCCGGCGGGGATGGTCAACAGCGCTACGCCGCGAAGACCGTCCGCATCGTAGTGGACCGCCTGTGAGGTGAGGAGCGGGGGCAGGTCGGTAGAGAGGGTCGCCGGCGTCACGCCCGTCTTCTCAACCCCCAACAGGATCAAGGACGCCAGTTCGAAGAACGCGGGGATATCCAGCGATACCGCCCGGCTTTTGGCTGCCATCACATCCAAGAAGTTCGGGTCATGACATCCTAAATTGTAGGCTTCCAAACATCTCGAAATTGCGCTGGATAACGAGGATTCCAGAGTCATTATGCTGCATCCTGCCTAGAGAATACGGGCTACATCTTGCAATACGCAGATCAAAATATCTAGCTTTTGAAGCATTGCCAAAATCAAAAAATTGAGATACGATTTTGAACGAATTCGTAGAAATCGTTTCGTCAGCATGTCGAAAGAATTTCTGAATTCGCTCCGCCGCGCCGAGCGTGGAATCGCGATCGGGTCGGAAAGGTAGGTGGAGGGAAGTCGTCGTGCTGCGCAAATGCGCGAGATCGGCGGGGGAGAAAGCAACCGCACCCAGAGGATGCGGTTGCTGCGAATCGTCAATCGGGGGGCCGTGTCACGCCGGCAAGCAGAAACGACCCGTCGATCCTTATCCGCGCCGAGATTCTAAGGCAGGAATCGGGCGCACTGAATCGGAGTCAGGGTATGCCAGTTGCATGTAGCCGCCTCGCAAGAGGCAAACAGGGTGGGGCACATCGCGTTGTAGGCATCACGCGCATCATCGGGGTCGTGCTGGGATTGTTCCTTGCGCTGTCGGGTCAGGCCGATGCGCAAACGACCAGCTCGATCATCATGAGCAAGACCATGACGGACACCTCGGGCAATCCGATTACCGTCGTGCAGCCCGGTCAAACGATCAACTACACAATTCGGTTTCGGAATCCCGGCCCGGCGCCGGTTCCTGCGCCGACCACGATCACCGACACGATGACCAATGCGACCGAGGTGCTGGGCTCGATGAAGCCCCTGCCTCTGAATTTCACTTCGGTCAACAATCCAACAAACAACCCCGGCGTCTCGGATTTCGCGGGGAGCACGGCTCAGTTCACCACAAATCAGCCTCTCTTCCCGAACGGCGCGGTCGGTTTCACCGCGGTATCGACCGCGGCCGGCACGCCGTTCAACGCGCAGAGCGCCGCCGGCGACGGGTTGAACCCGATCGTGGTTCCCGAGGACCCCACCGCAGCGGCAGGGTCGCTCAATGCGGTCCCTCGCATTTACTGGGTGAACCACGTCAGCAACATTCCCGGAGGTGGTTCGGCGAACAGCGCCGCTCTCTTCGGATGCAAGGATTTCTCGGGCAACTGGTGCCCGGGCTTCCCGAAGTATCTTGGCGTGGGCAACACGCCGGCGGATGCGACGGGGTTCAACCCGGCGTGGGATTCCAGCAGTCTTGCCGCTTTTCCGACACTGTGGCAGTCGATCGGAACGTTCACGAAGTCGCGGATGTTGAAGGTCAAGACGGCCACCGGATGGCGCCTCTACGTACTGGGCGTGGATGCGTACCGTCAAAATTCTTCGCCAACTGGCGCATCGGGGAACCCCATCTCTGGTTGGGGTAATCCGGGCAACAACCCGCATTTCGGTGGAGCGTATTGGCCGGAGATCACGGCGCCGGGTTGTCAACAACCGCAGGATTATGACCAATCGAGCGGTGGTGGCGGCGGCGGTGGCGGTGGCGGCGGAACCGGGTGCCCTCTGCAAACGATGCACCCCAACTGGACAAATCTGGCGCTCTTCTGCTGGGACACAAGCACCATGGACGCTTGCCCCAACATTCTGGTGGCGGGTGGAACGTCCTTTTTGAGTACCAATCCCAATCACCCATTTTCCAGCGGCGAAATTGAATACAACAGCCAAGTCGGCGGCTACTTTACCTCTCCGGGCAGTTCCGCCGTTTGGCAGTCAGGGAATCTCGCGTACGTCGCGGTGCAGCGCTACAACTCCACGAGTGGTCAACGGTACAACACGATTTTCAAGTGCGACTTGGTTGCCGGAACCTGTGCCAGTCTGTGGGACGACTTTGCCCTTGCGCCTTACGACAAGGGCGCCAACCTCGGAGTGGACGGTCTGGCCTGTACGGGTGCTTGCGGTCCTCGAATGTTCACGAACGTGGATGTGTTTGCAACCGCCAACCAAGTGTGCGCGCTCTACACGAAAGAAGATTTCAACTACGACTCCAACAACGGCTACTCCGATGCCAATCAGACGGGTGGATCGTCGATTTGCGTCAATGCCAGCACCGGTGCTCAGATTTCGGCCAACTTCTTCCCTTACGGAACGCTGCCTTGGCAAACGGACTCGTTCGTGCCGCTGCTCGACAGCTCGGGTAATACGACGGGAGAGTGCTATTCGGCAGCGTTCACGAACCAGACGATGCTTTGCTACGGCCACTATCCGGTGGGTACCGGGGCCACCACGTTTGGCACGCCCCCGGCGGTTGCCAATCCGTTTCCAAGCACGATCACCAATCTTTTCAGCTTCACGCCGCTGAGTTCTTCCTTCACGAACGACTCGGGCACGCCCACGACCACGCAGGTCTACTACTCCCAAAACGGGTTCAGGGCCGGCGCAACGGTGCTCGATTCAAAAACCTATTGCTATGACTATGCGCTGCAAGCGCCGTGTCCGACGTTCGCGGATGTGGTGAGCACGCTGAGCAGCGGTGTGCACGATTGGAATGTCGGGGATCGCTTTGGCAACGGCGCGGTTTGGCCCAGCGGAGCGCTTCAGTTCCCTTACGGAAACAACTACCACTACGCCTACTACGCCGGTTGCTTTGTCGGCATGGGCGACCACAGCCTCATCTGGTTTTTCGACCCCCGAACGGGCTCTTCCCCGTGCGTGCCGACGTCGGCGACGCAGCAAGTGGAATTGAATTCCAGCTATTGCGATGGCAAGAACCACGTCTCGGCATGGAACCAGTTGAACATCACCCCGCCGAGTCCCGACAAGACAACTTCGCTATACCTCTCGTTCGCCGACCCGGCGACACCGAACACACCGTTCCTGACGACGGGCAATCTCCTCGTGACGCAGGGACAAACGATCACGGTTCCGATCGGTACGCCCGGTCCGTATTACATCGACTATGCCGCGCACCCCAAACTGGTCATCACGATCAATGCGGCGCAGTCGACCTTGGTGTCGAACGCTACGTATCAAATCAGCGTGTCGGGCAATACCGACGAGCCGGATCAGCAAATTTGCTATCAGGCGGTAGCGCCCTCGGTGTGTCCGAGTCCGCTGGCCGTGACGAACCAAGCGACCATCTCGGGCAACGGCAGCAGCGCATCGAGCAATCTGACGAGCGGTGTTTGCGGTGCCAACATGATGATCGGCATCGCGAAGACGAATAACCCGGCAACCACCTATGTTCCGGGAAGCCAGATCGTCTACACCGTGGTGGTCAACAATGCGGGGAACATTCCCGCGGACGGTACCGCCGTGTCGGACCCGCTGCCGGCGGGCATTGCCTCGCAGACGTGGACTTGTGCCGGCAGCGGCGGAGCCACGTGCGCAGGTTCGGGCTCGGGCGCGATCAACGACACGCTCTTGGCGCTTCCTGTGGGTGCGAAAGCGACCTACACGATTACCGCGACGACAACGACGACGGGACTGAATCCGCTGACGAATACGGCGAGCGCCACGCCGCCTACGGGAGGCACATGCGCACCGGATAAGCATGCACCTCCTTGTACCGCCACGGTTGCCAATACCCCGGTGCCACAGATTTCGATTGTGAAGCAGGTGACCGAGTCGCGAGCCACTCCGGCTGGCACGTTGCATTACACGGTGATCGTGACGAACACCGGTGCGGTGTCAGCGAATGGCACGACGGTGAGCGACGCGTTGCCCTCTGGTGTAACGTCGCAGTCGTGGACTTGCGCCGGCGCCGGCGGAGCCACGTGCACGGCGTCGGGCTCGGGCGCCATCAGCGACACGATCTCGACATTCCCCGTCGGTTCAAAAGTCACCTACAGCATGACCGCCACGCTGGCAACGTCCTTGCCGGCCAACGTGGTCAATACCGCAACAGCGAATCCGCCGTCCGGCGGCACGTGCACACCCGGCAACACGGCGGCGCCGTGTACCACCACGGTCACCACGCCGACGGTGCCGGTCGTTTCGATCGCCAAGCAGGTGACCGAAACGCAGGCGAAGCCCAACGGCACGCTGCACTACACCGTGAAGGTGACGAACACCAGCACAGTGGCAGCGAACGGCACGACCGTCAGCGATCCGATTCCTTCGGGCATCGCTTCGCAGACATGGACCTGCGCCGGTTCGGGCGGCGCAACCTGCGCGGCGTCGGGCTCCGGCGCGATCAGCGATACGATCGCGACGTTCCCGGCCGGCACCAGCGTGACGTACTCGATCACCGCGACGGTGTCATCGAGTCCGCCGGCGAACGTGGTCAACACGGCGACGACAACCCCGCCGCCCGGTGGGCTCTGTTCGCCCGGCAATACCGCACCTCCGTGCTCGACGACGGTGACCACGCCGTCCACCCCGGTTGTCGGAATCACCAAGAGCGTGCAAGAAACGCTGGCGAAGCCGAGTGGGACCTTGCACTACACCGTTGTCGTGACGAACACGGGTTCGGTCCCCGCCGACGGCACGACGGTGAGCGATCCGCTCCCCGCCGGTGTGGCCTCGGCGACGTGGACCTGCGCCGGCACGGGTGGTGCGACCTGTGCGGCCAGTGGCATCGGTGCGATCAGCGATACGATCGCGGCGTTCCCTGTCGGTGCAAAAGCAACATACAGCGTGATCGCCACGCTGGTTGCTTCACCGTCTGCCTCGATCGTCAACACGGCGACGACGACACCGCCTGCGGGCGGTACGTGTTCGCCCGGCAATACGGCGCCGCCGTGCTCCAGCACGGTTACGACACCGTTGGCGCCTGTGGTCTCGATTGTCAAGACTGTGCAAGAGAGCGTTGCCAAGCCCGCGGGAACGTTGCATTACACCGTGGTGGTGACGAACGCGGGTTCGGTGAACGCGAACGGAACGACCGTGAGTGATCCGCTCCCCGCCGGCGTGGCCTCGTCGACATGGACCTGCGCCGGCGCCGGCGGAGCGACCTGCACGGCGTCGGGCTCGGGTGCGATCAGCGATACGATCGCGACATTCCCGGTGGGCGCTTCGGCGACTTACTCGATCACGGCGACCATCGCGGCGAATCCACCGGCCAATGTGGTCAACACCGCCACGGCGACGCCGCCCCCCGGCGGGCTCTGCTCGCCGGGCAATACGGCAGCTCCGTGTACCACCACGGTCACCACGCCGACGGTGCCGGTCGTTTCGATCGCCAAGCAGGTGACCGAGACACTGGCGAAGCCCAACGGAACGCTGCATTACACGGTAGTCGTCACGAACGCGGGCTCGGTCCCCGCCGACGGCACGACGGTGAGCGATCCGCTCCCCGCCGGTGTGTCCTCGGCGACATGGACCTGCGCGGGCACGGGCGGCGCGACATGCGCCGCTTCGGGTACGGATGCGATTTCCGATGTCATCACTGCTTTCCCGGTAGGCGCAAAAGCCACCTACTCGATCACCGCAACCCTGAACTCGACGTTGCCGGCCAGCGTGGTCAACACGGCGACGACGACCCCGCCCACGGGGGGGCTGTGCTCGCCCGGAAACTCGGCGCCACCGTGTTCCACCACGGTCAACACGCCGACGGCGCCATTGATCAGTATCGCCAAGAGCGTACAGGAAACTATTGCCACACCGACGGGGACGTTGCATTACACCGTAGTCGTGACGAACGCCGGCGTCGTGTCCGCGAACGGCACGACGGTCAGCGATCCATTGCCGACGGGGATTGCCTCGGCGACATGGACCTGCGCCGGTGCGGGCGGCGCCACGTGCGCTTCTTCGGGTACGGGGGCCATCAGCGACACGCTCGCAACGTTCCCGGTGGGCGCCTCGGCGACTTATTCGATCACAGCGACCGTCGCGGCGAATCCGCCGGCCTCGATCGTCAACACCGCGACGACGACCCCGCCGAGCGGAGGCGCTTGCTCGCCGGGAAATACCGCTCCGCCGTGCACGACGACGGTGACCACGCCGCTGGCGCCCGAGGTATCGATCAAAAAGACGGTTCAGGAAAAATTCTGGACTCCGGGTGGCACGCTGCACTACTCGATCGTGGTCAGTAACGTTGGTGTCGTCACGGCCAACGGTACGACGGTGAGTGATGCGCTGCCCGCGGGCGTCGTCTCGGCATCGTGGACATGCGCGGGCACGGGGGGCGCGACATGCGCGGCCAGTGGCACCGGCGCGATCAGCGACACGATCGGTACGTTCCCCGTCGGATCGAGCGTGACCTATGCGGTTGTCGCGACGACCGATACGCAAATCGAGTCCCAGAACATCATCAATACGGCGAGCACGACGCCGCCCACCGGCGGCACGTGCGCGCCGGGCAACACAGCACCGCCATGCACCACGACCGTAACGACACCGCTGTTGCCGATCGTGTGGATTCAGAAGTCGGTGCAGGAGTCGCTGGCGATTCCGGGTGGCGCACTCCACTACACAGTCACCGTGACGAACGCAGGCCCGACCGCGGCGGATGGCACGACGGTCAGCGATCCGTTGCCTGTCGGCATCGCCTCGGCGACGTGGACCTGCACCGGCTCGGGCGGCGCCACCTGCGCGGCCAATGGCACCGGCGCGATCAGCGACACGATCGGAACGTTCCCGCAAGGTTCCAAGGTGGTCTACAGCATCGCGGGGACGGTCGGCGCCGCGCCACCAGCGAACGTCGTCAATATCGCTTCGACGACGCCTCCGAGCGGCGGCGAGTGCTCGGACTCGATGGTAACGATCCCGGGTACCGCCACGCTGACTGCACCGCCCTGCACCGCGCAGGTGACGACGCCCACGGCGCCGATTATCCGGATCACCAAGACGAACAATCCGAGCGGGATTCTATCGGCGGGTGGGCAGGTCACCTACACCGTTACCGTTAGCAACGCGGGTTCGGTGCCAGCCGATGGCACCAGCGTGAGCGATCCGGTTCCTGCCGGCATTGCTGCACAGACGTGGACTTGCTCGGGGCAGGGCGGTGCCACGTGCACCGCGTCGGGCTCGGGTGCGATCAGCGACACGCTGAACGCATTGCCGGTGGGTGGTCAGGCCGTCTACACGGTCGTGGCGACCGTCACGGCGACGCCGCCGGCGTCCATCATCAATTCCGCGACGGCCACGCCGCCCCCGAACGGCCTTTGTGCCCCGGGCAACACCGCACCGCCGTGCTCCACCACGGTCACCAATACGACTGCGCCGGTCATCGGCATCACCAAGAGCGTCACCGAGACGCAGTCGGTGCCGGGCGGCACGCTCCACTACACCGTGGTCGTGACGAACGCCGGCAATGTGGCAGCGGACGGAACGAAGCTCGTTGATCCCCTGCCCACAGGCATTGCTTCGGCGACGTGGTCCTGCGTCGGCGCCGGTGGTGCGATCTGCACCGTGTCGGGCACGGGCGCCATCAACGACACCCTGTTCACGTTCCCGGTCGGCTCGCATGTGACGTACAGCATCGTGGCGACGGTGGCAGGCAACGCCCCCGACACGATCACCAACACGGCGACAGCCACCCCGCCTGCGAGTGGCACGTGCGCGCCGGGCAACACGGCCCCGCCGTGTATTGCCTCAGTCAGCACTGGCTCCGTGCCGGTGATCGGCATTGCCAAGAGCGTGAAGGAAACGCTGGCCACGCCGGGCGGCACGCTGCACTACACCGTGATCGTGACGAACACCGGCACGGTGAAAGCGGACGGCACCACGGTCAGCGATCCGCTCCCTGCAGGCATCGCCTCGGCGACATGGACCTGTGCCGGGGCGAGTGGTGCCACGTGTGCGGCCTCGGGCACCGGCGCCATCAACGACACCCTGTTCACGTTCCCGGTCGGCTCGAGCGTGACGTACAGCGTGACGGCGACCGTGGGGGCGACTCCGCCGACCTCGATCGTGAACACGGCAACGACGACCCCGCCGAACGGTGGCGTCTGCGCGCCCAACAACGCGGCGCCGCCGTGTTCGACGACAGTGACCACGCCGACAGCACCGGTCATCGGCATCACGAAGAGCATCAAGGAAACCCAGTACAAACCGGGTGACACACTCCATTGGACCGTGGTCGTGACGAACACGGGTAACGTGCTGGCCAATGGCTCCACCGTCTCGGATGCGATCCCTGCGGGTATCGCTTCGCAAACGTGGACGTGCGTGGGAGCGAATGGCGCGACCTGCGCCGCTTCGGGCACCGGGGCGATCGCCGATACCCTTGCGACGTTCCCGGTCGGATCGAGCGTGACCTACAGCATCGCCTCGATCGTCAATGCGACGCCGCCGGCGACGATCATCAACACCGCGAATGCCAATCCCCCAAGCGGCGGTGCGTGTTCGCCCGGCAACACGGCGCCGCCGTGCGTCGCCTCGGCAAGCACCGGGTCCGTACCGATCGTCAGCATCGTGAAGAGCGTGAAGGAAACGCTGGCCACGCCCGGCGGCACGCTTCACTACACCGTGACGGTGAGTAACGTGGGTCCGACGCCGGCGGATGGCACCACGGTCAGCGATCCGATTCCTGCAGGCATTACCGCGCAGACGTGGACCTGCACCGGCTCGGGCGGCGCGACGTGCGCGGCTTCGGGCACCGGCGCGATCGCCGATACCCTCGCGGCGTTCCCGGTCGGATCGAGCGTCGCCTACAGCATCACGGCGTCGGTGGCGGCGACTCCGCCGGCGACGATCGTAAACACCGCGACGACGACACCCCCGAACGGCGGGGCCTGTTCGCCCGGCAACACGGCGCCGCCGTGCACGACGACGGTGACGACGCCGACGGCTCCGATCGTCGGCATCACGAAGAGTGTGCAGGAAACGACGTTCAAGCCCGGCGACACGATCCACTGGACCGTGGTGGTGACCAATGCCGGTTCGGTGAGTGCGAACGGCACAACGGTGAGCGATGCGCTGCCATCCGGCATTGCCTCACAGTCGTGGACCTGTACGGGTACAGGCGGCGCGACGTGCGCGGCGTCGGGCACCGGGGCGATCGCCGATACCCTTGCGGCGTTCCCGGTGGGTGCAAAAGCTACCTATTCCTTGGCAACGGTCGTTGCACAAACCCCGCCGGAAAACATTCTCAACACGGCCACGGCTTCCCCGCCTGCAGGCGGAACGTGCTCGCCCGGCAACACGGCGCCGCCGTGCGTCGCCTCGGCAAGCACAGGAGCGGTCCCGCTTATCTCGATCGTGAAAAAGACGCAGGAAACATTCGCTCAACCGGGTCATCTCGTGCACTACACCGTGACGGTGTCGAATCTCAGCGCGACCAAGGCGGATGGAACGGCGGTCAGCGATCCGTTGCCTGCCGGCATCGCCTCGGCGACGTGGACCTGCGTCGGCGCCGGCGGCGCGACGTGCGCAACCTCCGGCTCGGGCGCGATCGCGGATACGATCGGAACGTTCCCCGCGGGAGCCAGTGTGACTTATTCGATCACGGCGACGGTGTCATTGTCGCCGCCCGTCTCGATCGTCAACACGGCAACGGCCTTGCCGCCACCGGCGTCGCTGTGTGTTCCCGGCAACACGCCGCCGCCGTGCTCTACCACGGTGACGACACCGACGACGCCCATCATCGGCATTGCCAAGAGCGTCAAGGAAACCCACGTCACCGCCGGCGGCGACGTGCATTGGACGGTGGTCGTGACGAACACGGGCTCGGTACCCGCCGACGGCACAACGGTGAGCGATGCGATTCCGGCGGGTTTGACGAACCAGACGTGGACGTGCGTGGGAGCGAATGGTGCGACCTGCGCAGCCTCGGGCTCGGATGCCATCGCCGATACCCTCGCGACGTTCCCGGTCGGATCGAGCGTGACGTACAGCATCACGGACAAGGTGCCCAACCCCCTGAAGTCCGAAGGCAATGTCGTCAACACGGCAAGCGCCATTCCGCCGGTGAATGGTGTCTGCTCGCCTGATGGGTCGGCGCCGCCGTGCGTGGCCACGGCCACCGTCGATCCGAGCAACATTCCGCCGGTGCCGGCACCAACGCTCTCGTTGACGGCTCTATGGTTGCTCATGCTGAGCATGGCGGGCTTTGCTCTGGTGGCGCTGCGTCGCTCGTGAACACGAACCGCACTCCAAGGTTGAACCCATCCGTGCGCACGTTGTGCGCGCTGATGGGCCTCCTTGCCGGCATGCAAGTCCATGCCGCGGCATCGCGAGTGCCGGAGTGGGAGCTGGTCGATGACGATGATCGCTCTTCGGCTCAGGGGATGGTCGAGGAAACGGTTTTCCGCACTTCTCGCCTGAACTTCCCGATCGATCAGCCTATCCAGCGGTTTCGGCCGAGCATGGCCACGGCCGGTGCGTTTCGCTTTCGCTGGCGCATCGGCACAGCGGGGCTCGCGCCCTGCTGTGAGGTGGTGATCCACGGGCACACCTACACGGAATCCGAGTCGCAGATTTATCGATGGTCACCGTTCTTCGTCGAGGATGACGAGGTCGTGGTCAAGGTCATCCACCCGAACTCAACTGCGGTCTTTCAGATCGAACTGATCGATGCATTTCCCAAATCAACGCATTCGACTGCGGGTGCGTCGCTGCTGGGCACGCTCCAGCGTTCGGGCGAGCAGGGGGCGCCGGTCGGCAGTGCGGCTGTACGAGTAGGTGCGGCAGGAGCCGATGGCCGAGTGGCTTGGTGTGGCGGGACACTCTTCGATGGTCATCGTGTGCTCACCGCAGCGCACTGTGTCAGAAAGCCGGATGGACTGTTCGTGCTCTCCGGCGATGGCACGTTGTCCGACCACGTGCAGGTAACATCGGTCGATCCCTACGGCGATACCGCGCTGATTCTGACCGAGGAGGCGTTTCACGCGGCTCCGATCGCGCTGACGCCGGGTTCCGTTGTCGAAGGTCAGCGTGTTCGTGCAACGGCTCGCATTCCTCTGGCGGGTAAGGCAAGTTCATGTTTCGTGACCCCGCAGAACACGGCCGAAGCCGTACTTGCGCACGACGAGCCGATCGCTCGGTGCCCAAGCGCCAGTGCCGCCATTCGGATCGCTCTGGACCCGGGCCAACGGATCGCGCCCGGAGCCAGCGGATCGGGTGTCTGGGCCGACGTCGACGGGAAAGCGCGGTTGCTTGGTGTCGTTTCCGGACACCCGCGCAATGACACCGCATCGTTGTTGATGGCGCGAGTTCCGGCAACCTTTTTTGCGAGCAATTCGCTGGAGGCGCTGGGCAAGAAATTGTTCTTCGAGCCCGCGCTGTCGGCCTCTGGCCGTCAATCGTGCGCTTCCTGCCACGATCCGGCGAGCGCCCACGCTCCGGGCAACGCGCTTGCCGTGCAGCTCGGCGGTGCCACGGGAACGGTTCCCGGTTTTCGTGCGGTGCCCAGTCTTCGATACCTCGCACTTGTGCCGGCTGTGACGTCCAGCATTTCCGGCGAAGACGAGGACGAGGTGAGGGGACTGAACTGGGACGGCAGCGCACCTTCGCTGGTCGAGCAGGCGCGCAAGCCGCTGATCGCCTCCCATGAAATGGCGAACGAGACGCCGGCGGCCGTCGTCGAGAAGCTGAGGCGCTTGCCTTACGCAGGCGAGTTCGAGGCGTTGTTCGGTGCGGAGGTCTTGGCGCAAGAGAACCTCGCGTTCTTTGCCGCACGGGTTGCTCTGGCGGAGTATCAAGGCACGAAGGTCTTCCGCCCATTCACCTCGAAGTTCGATCGTTACGTTGCCGGCAAGGCTGCCTTGTCGACAACGGAGCGCCGGGGGCTTGCTGTGTTCAACGACCCGAAGCGCGGCAACTGCGCCTCCTGCCATCTTTCTGCGAAGCAAGCCGATGGCACTCCGCCTCTGTTCGCGGACGGCGGCTTTGATGCGCTGGGCGTGCCGCGCAATCCCGCCATTCCAGCGAATGCCGATCCGGGCTATTTCGATCTCGGGCTCTGCGGCGAGGATGCCGGCAACCATCCGGAGTGGTGCGGTCGGTTCCGCACGCCGACGCTTCGCAACGTCGCGACACGAAAAGTCTTCTATCACAACGGTGTGATGAACAACCTGCGGGATGCCGTGGCGTTCTATGCCACGCGGGATACGCAAGCGAAACGCTGGTTCCCTGCGGTCGACGGAGAGGCGAGGCGTTTCAATGACCTCCCCCAAGCCTACGCGGGCAATGTGGATACCAGCAAGGCTCCGTTCAAGACGAACGGCGGCAAAGGCTCGTTGCTGAGCGAAAGCGACATTGACGATGTGGTGGCATTTCTTGGGACGCTGACGGACGCGGACCAAGTGGCGAATTCCATGGCTTATAGGGCGGATTGACAAATGTACCTAATCGGTATATTCTCAAATCGTCATCACCGCACACAGGAAATTCGCATGTTCCGCTCGCCCTCCATTTTGCGATTCGCGTTTCAGTGGCTCGCTCTCTATCTTGCGACCTGCGGATTGGCGTTGGCCAATCCTCTGACTTGTGGACCGGGAATGGCCGGCTATGTCCCGCCGTCCCAGACCGGGTGTTCGTTGTCGATCAGCACCCATTCGCTTCCTTCCACCGGGGGCACCGTGCAGATGCAGGGGACCTGCCCCTCGGGCTCGGGATGGGTTGCGGACAATTTCTCCGTGATCAGCATCGGGCCGGATGGCTCGTACCAGAACAACGGATACGACTCGTGGCCGGTGAAAGGCAACGCGACCACCTCGCCGATCACGTGGCAGTTGGGGCGTCGCGTCGATGGTCCGACCGGCTGCAGTCTGCTGCTCGCGAACGTCGTGGAAGCGAACACCTATGTGACGGTGGCGGTCAGCCCCAATCCTGCGAACGTCAATCAAGCGGTGACGATCACCGCCACCGTGCATGGCGCATCGCCGACCGGCACGCTGAATTTCTTCTGGTACGCCACGAACCTCTGTCAGGGCGTCTCCCTCGTCAACGGTTCGGGCTCGTGCTCCTACACGCCCACCGCCACCGGCACGTTCACCGCCGGGGTGACTTCCTATTCGGGCGACAGCCAGAACGTCGGCTCCCAACCGTCCCCGGTTTCGGTCACGGTAAGCAGCGACTCTCCGCCGCCGACGGGAACCTCGACGACGCTCAGCTCCAGTCTCAATCCCTCGCAACCGGGCGACAACGTGACGTTCACGGCCCGTGTTCAATCCGCAAGCGGAACGCCTAACGGCACGGTGACATTCACGGACAACGGATCGTCCTTGTGCAACAACGTTAGCTTGTCCGGTGGAAGCGCAATCTGCTCCACCAGCGCATTGACTGCGGGGCGACACACGATCGCGGCCGCCTACGCCGGCAATGCCACGTATCCCGCATCGAGCGACAGCCTTTCGCAGACGGTCGGCACCAGCGGCAGCGGCGGTAAGCAGACCACGAGCACGACGCTCACGGCCACTCCCAATCCCGTCAGTGCGGGATCGACGCTCACGCTCACGGCGACGGTCAGCGGTTCTGCGCCGACGGGGACGGTGACGTTCTATGCGGACCCGAACCTTCCGTTCAACTACGGCACCACACTCTGCAATGCCGTGGCGTTGTCTAGTGGCACCGCCACGTGCACGAACACCACGCTGCCGCAAGGCGCGCACATCCTGATCGCGACGTACGCGGGGGATGCGAACAACCAGAACAGCACCTCGGCCAATGTCAACCTGACGGTCGACCCCGCGGGCACGACGCCTCCGCCGGCGCCGAAACTGACCCTGTCTACTTCGCCGAATCCGTCCTACGTCGGCCAGCCCGTGAATTTCAATCTGGGGCTGGACTCGACGTTGGCGGGTGGTGTGGTTCGTGTCGCCGTCGATGGTGCCGGCTTCTGCACCTACGTCGTGCCAAGCACGAACGTGCCCTCGACGGCGACGGCGTGCTCAGCGAGCGCATTGACTGCCGGCAGTCACACCATCAGCGCGACGTGGGCGCAGGATATTCTCTCCAGCCCGACGCAGACCGCGACGCCGGTGACGCAAGTGGTTTCTGCGGCGCTGCCCGCCACTACCACGACGCTGACGACGAACTGGTCGGGCTCGATCGCGGGACATGCCGTGGTGTTGAAGGCGCTCATTGCCGGAAACGGTCCAGCGGGCACCGTGAATTTCACCAACGGCACGAATTCCCTGTGCGCTGCCATGCCGGTACGCGTGATCGCCGGCAACTCGGTGGCGTTCTGCGTCGCCGTGCTCCCCACTGCGGGCACGTTCAATCTCAGTGCGGTTTACAGTGGCGACAGCCGCAACATGGGCTCGACGGGCTCGTTGACGCAGACGGTCTATGCCGCGCCTGCACTCAACGAACATCAGACCGGCCTGACGGGTGCGTGGGGTAACGCGGCCGGCGGCGGTCAGGGTTTGCTGATTGACGCCCTGCCCGAGAACAACGTCCTCTTCATCGGCTGGTTCACCTACGACGATGCAGGGCATCCGCGCTGGTATGTCCTGCAGGGCGACCTTGCGGGATCACCGCTGACGATCTATCAAGGTCAGGGCGGCAATTTCAATGCACCGCCGAAGGTGCCTGCGGAACCGATCGGCTCGGCCACCCTGACCTTTGCGGATTGCAGCCACGCTACGCTGTCCTATTCCTTCAACGACGGCAGCCATCCCAACGGGATCATGCCGATCGTGCGATTGATGGCGTCGCCGACGTGCGCGGTGGCCGGTGACAGCGTCGCACCCGGATTGGACTTCGGGCTCTCCGGATTCTTCTATGCGCCAGCGACCGGTGGGCAAGGCCTGTTCTTCGAGGTGAATCCGCAGCGGAATCTGGTCTTTGGCGCGTGGTACACCTACGCGCAGAACGGATCGCTGCAGGGGGGCACTCAAGCGCAGCGCTGGTACACCTTCCAAGGGGACTTCACCCCGGGCTCGCGCACGATCACCAACGTCGCGGTTTACACGGGCACGGGCGGCGTCTTCAACGATCCGACGCCGATCACGACCACGCAAGTGGGCACGGCAACGCTCACGTACTCCGACTGCAACGACCTTCGAATCGACTACAGCTTCACTGCGGGCGAGCTGGCGGGAATTCAGTCGTCCGTGATGCAGCAACGGCTCGGTTCGACGCCTGCGGGGTGCCAGTGATGATGACGTTCGAGCAGGCGTGCGATCTGGCGGACGAAGTGTCGCCCATGCCCAGCGTCGCGCATGAGGCGCTTCTGGTGTTGCGTAAACGGTGCAACGAAATGCAGCGGTGGGCGATCGAACTGCGCGAATCGAATCCGCAGCTCGCGATGCTGGAAAAGGCCTATGCGGGTTCGGATGCGGAAGCCATTTTCAAGAAAGCCAACGTGAAGATCATTTCCAACAAGACTTAGTTTCCCCGCGGCGACCGGGTACCCCTCTTGGTTCCCCCCTGTCCAAGCTCCCGGTCGCCGCGGGCCTCATCAAAGTGGAGCGAGCCATGAAGATACGATCGATTTGGGTGGGTTTGATATCGGCCTGCATGTTGCTGTCGACCGCATACGCGGAAGGCCTTGCCAACGTCGTTCTTCCACCTCCTCAGTGGCTCTCAGATCGCATCGATTTTTACCAGACGCCGGAAGGCACGCCCTACGCTCAAGCGGTTTTTCAGACGCTCTATCAAGGCCGCACCGCGTACTACTTCGAGTCGGAAAAAGCCAGCGATGTTGTCGCGACGTATCCCGCCAACACGCTGTTCGACGAGCAAGGTTTCCTGCTTTGCCGCTTCACCGGCAAGCTCAAAGATGCCCGTCAGAAATGCCCTTCCTTCTTGGATGATCCCATCGCCATGATTCGCGTCTGGAGTCGCAGCAACGACTAGGGCGATGCACCTGTAGTGTTTGACTATCGAGGAGAGCCGCACCATGAATTTCCAACGCATCCTTCCCGCGGCGACTGCCGCGTTGCTCGTTTTGTTGTCCTCCAATGCGCGACCGCAGCAGTGTCCGGTCGGCGGGTCGATTGGCGTCGGTTTCCAGATTCCGCAGACGACGGTCACCGCGCCGCCGACAACGCCACCTTCCACCGACCCATCGAATCCGCCGACGAGCGGCGGGGGTGGTGGAGGGTCGGGAAACCCTAGCGATCCCAACAATCAGATTTGGGGAACGTGCAACGGATCGCCAGTGTCCAGCAACGGCCTGATGCGCATGGACTCCGACAAGGTCAACCCGAAATACTCGGCCTATCTCGGACAGGACAATTCGTTTCAGAGTCCGGTGCAGACGTTCTCCGACGTCTGGGGCAGCAACGATCCGGCGGATGTGCCAAGCGGTCAGAGCGCCGAGTTTTACCTGACGCTTGGATGCTACGTGTCGCTGGAATTCACGCCCATGACTGAGGGCAAGGTAACGTTCAGTGCCAACGCCTCCTATGGCTCCGGCGGAGCGTACAGCGTCAGCACCTCGCCGGGAGGTTTCGACTCATCGACGGCTTTGACTGGGGGCAATTGCCTGATGACGTACGGCGGTCTGAACAACCTTGGCATGATCATCACTTCGCCCGGAGAGGAGGTAGCGAACCCGGCGATTGCCGGCATCCCCGGGTGCCATCTGGAAATCGGCAAGACCTATTATTTGAACATCTCACCGGACAACGGCGGCACGGGGTGCAACACCAGTGCGAGCCAGAGCTGCGCGGTAGCGCTACAGATGCAGGTCGTCAAACGTTCGTGGGCAAATTACAACCCACTCGGATAATGATTGCGACCAATCAGCGTTGCTCAAAAATAACCCCCGCATTTGCGGGGGTTATAGTTTGTGAAGAATAAGGCTCCGTCAGAACATGGCAATCTGTTTCGGGAGTTCGACAAACTCGATTTCCACTCGACGGTTCATGGCTCGGCCGACGGAGGACGTGTTCGGCGCGATGTAGTCACCGAGCACGCCGGCGACCTCGATTCGATCTGGCCGAATCCCGCGAGCGACCATGTACGTCTTTACGGCTTGAGCGCGACTTCGCGCGATCGCGGCGTTGATCTGCGCATTACCCGACGAGTCGGTGTATCCGCGCACGCTGATCTTGGCCGCTTCACGGGCGGAGACCAGCAGCGCGCCGGCGGTGTCCTTGGCCGGCGCGAACGCCGTGCTCCCCAAAGGGAACTCCACGCGCAGCCGATCCAAGCGAGTCTGCACCTCGGCAAACTTCGCATCGTCGCGACTAACGATCTCGCGTTTCTCGGGCTCGGCGGCGTACGCCTGCGCGTAGTTGCGATGGACACGAAGGTAGTCCAGCTCGGCTTGCAGACGCTCGACCTGCACACGCAGGCGTTCGTTGTCGCTGCGCAGCGCGTCGTTGGTTACGGATGCCGGCGGAAGGGCGGCGGCGGTCGCCACCGGCGCGGCAGGAGCCGTGGAAGGCATTGCGGCCGAGGCCGGCTGAGGTGCCTCGATCACGCGGAATCCTGCCTGCACCTGCAAGGTTGGGTACAGGATAGAGAAAACCGCAATCGCAACTGGATAAAATCTGAGTGATTTCATATATATCCCTTTGATCGTAGGATGCACAAAATCGCGAAATGGATATTATCACGAAATCGGCGCGCGATCGCGGCGGCGTTTCAGAAGGTGTCGAATTCAGCTATTCATTGCAAAAAGTCCAGAAAATCGTTTCAAATTCCGCAATCCCCAGCTTCCGCTTCGTGGCAAAACATCAGGCGGATCAAACCTTTGACGGAATTGAACTGATTAAGTGAAACCGACGACAGAAGGGATTTTGAGTCAGCCACTTTCCAGAAATTGCAGCGACTTCCGCAACGAAGAAACAATAACTTGCGCGGCTTTCACCGGAAATAATTGCGAACGTCGTGGAAATAGGTGCGACAAAGTCCAGAAAGGCCAGAAATAGCTGCGACGTCGACGGCTGCTGAAACTACAACTCGATCCCCGGTCGCTCGTTGTCGTTGGCAGGGCGGGGCGCAGAATCCATCACGCGACGTTCGTGCTTGGTGACGGCAAAGCGCGCCCTGATCAGGGACTGGAGGAGCGCGCCGGCATCCGGTGAGGCGGTCACGATCGTCTCCATGCGCACGGCCAAATGCGCCGGCGTACGCTCTGCCCAGACGGCGTCGAGCGCGTCGGCAGGCGGCGTTCCTGTCGTTGCTTGCAGCACCTCGCGCCGCAGGGCAGGCAGATCGTTCCCGTGCGACCAGAACGCTTCCTGCGCGGCGCTATGGGCTTGCTTGGCCTCGTGCAAGGCTCGGGCTCGATATTGGTCGAGCGAGGGGGCGGGTGGAGGCGCCGGCGCAGGAAGGGCCGCGGTGAAGGGGCTCAGCGGGGTCTCGCGCACTTTCGCCTGCAGCTCGGCCGGAAGACCCTGCTTGACCAATATGGCGACATCACGGTCCTCGATCAGATACACGCCGCGGGCCTTCCGCAGGATGATCCCCATGTCGCGCATCTTGCTGATCGAGTCGTTGATCAACTTGGGGTTGACCTTCTCGACCTTGAGCTTGTCAGCCAGATAGTTCCCGGCCTCGACGCCGAACAGCTCTTGATTGAGCACGATCTGGTCCAAGATGGCGAGATCGATCGTCTTCAAACGCTGCAGGTCCGAACGCGAGTGCACCATGGCCTGCATGTCGCCCAACTGGTGCTGCAGGTACAACTCGACGTTGGGATCGGCCTCGTTGTCCATCGTCTCGACCATCTCACGAAACGGCCCCGGCCGACGTTCAAGTTGATTGAAGGCGTCGACGAGCGCTGGAACCGAAAGCTCGATGCCGCTCGACTCCTTCACGCGTTGGGCGAAGAAGTAGCAAATGCCGTCATCCGGGCTGGTGAACTCCGGTCGGCTGCCGAATCGATAAAAAGGCGCTCCAGTTTCCTCAAAGAGACGGTTGAGACCATCGCGACTGGAGCCTGTGAAGATGGGCTCGATCTTCTGTCGGCCATGCTTCTGCAGCGTAGCGCGCAAGGCGCTGGCGATGTTGATGCCGTTCTCTGCGCTGGCGATCGATTGAGCCTCATCCAGTATCAGGACGATCGGGCGCTTGCTCGAATTGACGAGCTGGTCAGCCCAGTAGTTGATGCGGGCCAGCGTTTCAGTCGGCGCCGGCGAGTCTTCCTTGCGCTTGATCCCCACCGAGACACCGAAGGCGCCGACGCTCGTGATATTCTGCGCTGCCTTCTCTGCGCTGCCAAGCAGCTTGCCGTACTTGTAGTCGGGGTTCTGGACGGAGCGGGCGGCAGCCTCAAGGCCGTCGGCGAGGGCAAGCCCGGGGTCGGCGCGATTGCTCCACAAGTCGATCAGCACCGGTTGCAGCCCTCGGGCCAACGCACGAGGAGCAAGGTCGTTTCGAGCGAACGCAGTTTTTCCGGAGCGGCGTTCGGCGAAGAGAATCAGGGCCTCGGCTGGCCCGGGATTGAAGCGATCCAGATATTTGTCCGCGAGTTCCGGACGGGGGTAGTGCCACGGGTCGACCTTGGGTCCGCTCATAGATACTTACCTCTACTTACCCTGTAAGGTAAGTATTGGTAAGTGCGAACAAAAGTCAAGCTCAACAGTAAATTTACGGACGAAATTCCGGGAACGAGCCCTGATCTGTCTCCAACGTCATATCGGGTTCCCAGTTCGCGTGGACGTGCTCTTTCAGCGCCTGCAGAGATAAATCGCCCAAGCCCAAATCGAAAATGGGGATTCCGTTGCGCATGGCCAGCCGGAGTGCCTGCCCGGTGCCACCGGAGCCGTCGCCCCCGGGCGTCCAACAGACGACGAAGTCTACGGGCGTACGCAAATCGGCCCCCAGAATCTGACAGCCGTTTCGAGCGTGCAGCGCCCGCGCGCCGCGGGAAAGGCGAGTCCACGCGGGGTGCACTTCCGCGGCCAGCGCGAACGCCTCCGGCGAAGGCAGCAGCGGGGAGGTGTGCATGTTGAAGCCGTGCCACGGCAGCCAGATTTCCTTTCGCTTTGGGTCGGCGCCGGCTTCGAATGCCGAGTCGGCGCCTTCGGCAGCCCCGGATCGCAGGATGTATCCGACCGCATCAAGCGTGCGGGCGATCGATGTCATCGCGCGCAACACCTCGGGCGGAGTCTTTCGGGAACCAATGCCGGCGTAGAATTTCATGCTGGAAGATTCGACTGCTTGTGGTTGCCAAATATACCAACTGGGTATATCATTACAGCATGAAAAAAGCCGCCAAGAAAGTCGATTCCGACCAGACCCAGCAAGACTTCTTGCGGGACGCCATGGAGCAATTGGGGTTCGAAAAAAAGGTGGGCTACTGGCGCGACAACATGGGAAAGGGGCAGCGTGAGCTGATGAGTCAACGCATGGGCGTGCCGATCTCGACGTTCAACAAGTGGATGACCGCAGGTCCTCACGGGAGCAAAATGTCCGCGTACGAGCTGAACTATGTTCGCGAAATCATCGCGCACGAAAAGCTCAAGGTTGTGCACCAGCGTCTCAAGGCGAAGCTCGCCAAGAAGAGCTGACGCATCAGCGCGCCTTGGCGGTGAAACCGGCTTTGGCGTTATCCCGTTCGCGCAGACGAGCTTCCAACCAACGCATTTGCAGGATCAATTGCGAGGCCGTGTAATTGGGAGTTCGGCACTCGCTCTCCGGCGTCTTCGACTTCGCTCCTGCCCCGGCCGCCGGCGAATTCATTTGCCGGCATCCTCAAGTGCGCTCAGCGCATCGTCGAGAAGGTCCATGCCGGCTTCCAACTGATCGATGGACTCCTGCATTTTCACACCGCGCTCGCCGTCTTGAAGGCTGTCCGGAAGATTGTCGAAGGCGTCTTGCTCTTCGTCCTTGATACCTTCAAGTTCTTCTTTCAGCGATTCCAGCTTGATCGCGATCGCTTTGATTCGGTTGCGACGGGCCTGATTCATACCGCGCCATGGCAGTGATACGAGTCAGAACAATACACCGAATAGGTATATTTGTCAAATTGAGCGTTCGGGGGATTGGGCGCGCGGCACGCTCACGGCGCGGGCGAAGAATCCTGTTCCGGCTGCTGGGCAATTCGTTGGAATGCTTCTTCGGCCAAAGCCGCAGCCAGCCCGTCTTCCTCATGGCGAAGTGAATGATCGACAAGCGAGCCGTTGCCGTCGAACAGAAAGCAGATTTCTCTCGGCTCGATCGGCGAGGCCGGGTAGTTGCGATTGAAGGCTGTGACTTCCTCTTCGGTGAGTGTCACCTGTTTGAACGCATCGGGAAGAAGAGGAAGGGGCACTTCGTTCCAGCGTTGCGTGAAGGCGGAAGCCCCCAGCGCCGCTTCTGCAAGCTCCCTTGTCGAGAAATACTCCTGCGAATCCCGGGTACCGGGAACCTCATAACCCTCGGGCTCCTTGTACATCGTTCCGATGTAGAAGCCGGCCGCAGACTTGAGCACCTGCAGATGCGAATAGCGCATCTTCTCGGCCAACCGCATGGAGCTTGTTTGGATCGCCGGTGAGCGCATGAGGTCCTCCTGAAAAGTGGAAATGTATATTCGTATAACACGCACCGTCACGGTGCCGGTGAATCATTCTCAGCAAGCTCTTCCATCACGGCGGGGACCTCGCTGGCGTTCTCGGGGGACACATATCTGGCGCGGGCCGCGGCGAACTGGTCGTCCAGCCATTCCCGTTCGCGGGTGTACGAGGTCCCTAGCAGGCGCTCGCCGCGAAAGGTCGTGAGCGCCATGCCGTTCGGGAACAGGTGCGATTCGATGCCGGTCGGCAGGTCATCGAGGAGGTAGACGACGCGCCATGATTGCAAGCCGGGAAACGGATTGCCCGTGTCTGCCGTGTAGTCGAGTCTCGTGGTGAAGCCGAACCCTTCACCTGTCTGCCGCAAATGCAGCCACGTTTCGTAGGGCTGCCACACCGCCATTGCCTGACGAACCTCTTCGGTGATGGTCGGCAGGAACGCCGGTGCGATGCTGGCGGTGGCTTGCTTCCACGCCCCCAGTTCGAGGCGTAGCAGCTCCAATTCCGATACGGGTTGGTTTGACATGGCTTGGCATCATGATGGTAGGTAGGACGGTCATAAATCTACCAGAAGTAGCCAAATTCGGCATCAAAAAAATGTTTTTGCCATGTGATTTGCGTTTCAGCGTGAAACGCTATTTTTGGCCTGCTGCATAGCGCGCAAGCTTTTCAGCATCCTCAACTCGGCGCTTGTCGACGATCTTCGCGTAGATGCGTGTGGTGCGCGGGTCGGCATGGCCCAGCTCGTCCTGTGTGGTCTCCAGCGAAGCGCCGGCGGCGAGCCGATGCGTCGCGTTGGTGTGCCGCAACCAGTGGGTGGACACGGACATCAAAGAACCACGAATCTGAGCGTCCTCGCAGTGGTTGGCCGCGGCCTTGCACAGTCGGCTGACGGTGCGCCAGATGGTTCGAAGGCTCAGCGGCTGATCGACACGCGTGGGATGAATCGAGGCGACCAGCGGGTGAGCCTCCTTGGGCGAAGGAAAATCCGGCAAGCCAAGCGCGCGGCGATAGCGGATCAACTCGTCAAGCAAGGTGCTGTCGACGGTGACCAGTCGCTCCTTTCTGCCCTTGCCCAAAGTGCGAAGTTTCCAGATACCGTCGTGACGGCGGAAGTCGCCCATCGCGCCTGTCGCCGCCTCCTCCCGTCGCAAGCCGGTATGGTAGAGCAGGTTCAACAGCCAGCGATCCCGGGCCGCACTTCGTAGCTCGGCACCTTTGTTGGCGTGCCGATCCTCCAGCCATCGTCTCAGCCAATGCCATGTTTCCAGATCGAAGTACCGGTTCGTGTGCGTCTCGACGGGAACGGCCTGAATCTGCGAAAGGCGGAATACATTGACGGCGAGGTATCCCGCATCCCGCAGATACGCGCACATCAGGCTCAACACGGTCCTCGCGTGATTGATGGACTTCGCGCCCAGCGGACCGGGCAGCACGCGCGTTCGATGCAGCACGCGATCCGGCTTCGCTTTCCGCGGACGAATCCAGTGCGCCGGCGGCCGCCGCAGATGCTCGTAGTAGGCATGAGCATCTTCGACCTTCATGTCGCGCAGACCCATGCCTTGCTCTTCGAGCCACAGGAGCAGCCGGGCGGCTTCACGGGTGTAGGACTCCAACGTGTTCTTCGAGCGCCGTGCCTTGACGTCGAGCCACACGGCAATCGCCTCGCGATCGTTCGACGCGTCGATCGCCAAGGTGACGGGTGGTGGGGCAAGCGTTATCGAACCGGTTTCGACCACACGCGTCGAAGCGGGCTCAACCCGGACGGGGAGAGTCGATTTTTTGGTACGAGCGATCATCTTGGATAGGCGGAATGCTCGCGGAAGTCGAGTCGGCGACCTGCAGTTTTCTTACCGGTTCGCAGCATGGTCGAGCATACACTGTCTTTCGAGTGCGGCTTTCCACTCCAAATCACGCGAGTCTCCGAATGGGCCGGCATCTCCTCGTTCGGGTCCACCTGATCTTCGGGTAGCCACTCTCCGAACTGCTTAAAAAATAGTGGCACACCGGCGGATTCACATTGGTTGCGAATCGAGCGAGCCCACTCAGGGTGCATCGGTCGCGCATTGCGACCCGATTCGCCGCCGACGATGACCCAGTCAACGTGAGCGTCTCGACGCGACCAATCGCCGGTCGCGCCACCGTGCATGATAGTCCGCTCGCCAGTCAGCGCATTCCACCACAGGCCCGGGGGCGAGTCGTCATCGTCCACCATGCCCCACTCTTCGCGCGGAACGTCGCGATGCGCGCAGCCGTCGTCGATCCATTCGAGTTCGATCGGACCGAGCAGCGGTTCGCACGACAACCATCGAACGGCGGCCGGCGTTTGAAGCAGCCATGGAACGCGAGCTTCCGCGGCATCGTGATTCTCGACGCTGACTCCAAGCCAGACATTGGGAAGCGGCCACCGAAACGGTTGGTCGTTGTTCAACGGCAAGCGTTCGAACGCCCGGGGAAACGCACGAGCAGGGCGATCATGCAGCAAGCGCACATAACCCTCCGTCCAGCCGCCCTCGGGCCTGTGGTCCTCGAAATAGTGGTACATGCGCTCTGCCCTTTTAGTCAGCACTTGGAACGTGTGCTGAGGCGCCAACGCCATGATCGCGAAAATGCGATCGATCCACTCGTCGGGAACATTTTCGTGGAAAAGGTCTCCGTGTGCGAAAACGAAGATTCGACGTGGCCGTTTCCAGCGCAACGGTTGGTCCAGCCATTGCTCGTTAAAGCGGACTTCACCCGTCCACACGGGTCCCGCCTTGGTGTCGATCGTAAGTCCAGCTCGTGATGGATGATGCCGAAGTCGCGTTCCTGCAAGCTTCATTGCATAACAAATTTTGCATCCACCAAACGAAGTAACAGTGCAACCCGTGATGGGATTCCACGTAGCCTCGGTCCATTCGATTTTGGTGTGGTCGCTCATCACATGGCCTTCAATCTATTGATCAGTCAACAGAAGGAGCACCAGCGGAGAAAAGAGGCTTGGCGGCATTCTTCTCTCGAATCTCGGAAATCTTCGTCCAGACTCGGGCCAATTCGAAGTCGCCACAGGTGTGCATGTCTACGCCCTGTGCGAGGCAAAGTGCGGCGAGTGTCAGCATGACACCGCCAACTTCTTGAGACACTTCACCGGACGGACGATCGAAGACGTAGTCGACCAGCGCATGCGCATCGGCGCGCGGCATGTTGCATGCCTGCGCGAGTTCCAATGCTTCTTCGACAAACCGAAGGTTGCGCTTCGGCTTGTCGGCGAGGTACACATCGACGTCGCCGAAACACGACTCCAGCCACGGTTGCAAGCGTGATTGAAGCGAAAGGGTCTGCATCGACGACAGAAGTTTTCGCATGATGTCACGCGCATGATCCTCCGGACGATAGTCACGTGTGAAATGCGGAGGAGCGTGATCTCGAATCCACGTCTCTACCTCTTCATTCAATGCGATTTGGATATCCACAGAAACAGTTCCTTTGGACCACAGTTTTCGGCTGGAAGCTTTAGGCTTCGGCTCGTGTTTCGCGAAAGCGCGAGGCAGTGAGGAATTCATGGAAGGTCAAATCAGGAATCACGTCTCGTAGTTCGAGCCATCGAATGTATCGTCGCTCCGATCTCGAATGCCGGATGTTTCGATGACTATGGATCGCAGCTTGGCGTCCGGCCGGCGTGCACCGATACCAGTCGTAGTTGCCCAAGCCATCAGCTCGCGTCTGGTCAGCGCGCCGATAACACATGACGGCGCCGAGGCGTTCTAGCTCGACGAATTGGAGGTCGCCGGGGTTCACCGCGGCATAGTCTCGATAAGGCCTCGGCTCGCGGTGCTCCGGCGAGTTGATGCCGAGCATGTGGCGGAGCGTGTCGAGCTGGTCGGATGAGAGATTCATGGCTGCGTCGCGTCGATTTCCCGCACCAGATCGCGCGCCGCATCGTGCAAACCACGCACGTAATCGTCGTTGACGAGGGGATCGGCTCGGCCGGGCTTGAAAGCCAGCCATCCGTTTGACAGGCAACGTAGCCGAGACGAAGGCACGGCCTTGCTCCAGCGCGCGATCGCGCTTCCAACACGTCGCACAATGCGTTCAGTTGGCTTTCGAGACTCGCTGCGAATTCAGCGGGGGATTCCGGCGTCGCGACTCCCAACTGGGTGAGCGCCCTTTGAATTCGGCAACATGTATCGGCATCAACATCCAGCCAAGGAATAGATGGCAAAGAAGGGGGAGACTTGTAGTCCGCAAGTGCTTGCCGCAGGATGGAGTGCGCATCATGGAAACTGGCTTCCCGGCTCGGAGTCATATTCATCAGCGCAACCGCCTGACAAATCGCTGCATGCAGTGATTCGCTTTGATTCGGGGCCTCTCGGGGAGAGGAAGTACGATACGAACTCATTACATTGGCTCGAATTTCAAGCGCAGAAACACCACTCACGATTGCGTCATATTCGGTGCGCGTGATCGTGATGCGGTCAACGGGAATGGAGTTTTCGCTGCTAAATTTAGCGGCCAGCAGCGCAAGCAAATTTGCGTTCATGATCATCCTCGTTGTAGGCATCAGCGCATGCGGTCTCTTCGCGCAGCGCGGCGATAGCCGAAGGGGGCACTCGGTATCCGAGAGCCAAGAGTTTTTCCAGTCGATCGGCGCAGGCGGCGGCGGTGGAATCGTTGAACGTCGTCCCTGCATGAGGAAGTTGGATGGATTCGCGCTTCGCGGCTTCCACCATCGCCCCGACCTGTCGCATGCGCACCACGTAGCCGTAGGGATCGTCGCGAAGAGCGATCCGAGGCGGAAGCGGGCTCGTATAGATCACGCGATTGCCGGCGACGTGCGTCGTGTATCCGCCGTGCACACTGGCATAGACGTAGACGTCGCACTGGAAATCGTTGGTTGAAAAGCGGCAGTAGCTCATCGTCACACCACGCGTTGTTCCGGCAGGATCGATGGTTGGGGGTTGGTTGGAACCGGAAATGGGCGCTGAGACGTCAGGAGAAGCGGCTGATGCGGATGTCCGAACGTCAGGGACTGCACCCACAGCTTTCCGGTGAACAGAAGCCTCAGCCGATCCTTGAAGGTCAGTTGCCAGCACGAGATGACGACACCGCAACCGCCGTGTGCCGAACGCGCCGGCATACGAAAGTGCTGATTGTGTTCCGCCACGATGCAGTTTGCCCCGCTGAAAAAGATGGGCTTCACGATGGGTTCCCCTCTCGAATGAATGCGAGCTTCTTCGGGCGCTGCAGACGCTTGATCTGCCACTCAGCCCGGGAGGCGGTAGAGCGATCGGGGAAGGGCAGGTGACCTACCAGCCGACGCGGCGGATTTGCGCGGGTGTATTTCGCTCCGCGACCAGCGGCATGCGCGCGCAATCGTGCATCGAGATCGTTGGTGATGCCGGCGTATAGCGCGCCGTTCTTACACTCGATCAGGTAGAGGCACCATTCGGACACGGCACTAACCCTTGTCCTTCGGTCGTTCGATCTTGAACCACTCGTCGAGCTTCGCGAACAGGCGTTCGTATTCCAGAGACATCAGAGTGAACGCCGCGTCTAGCGCTGCTGCGGGGTCTTCCGCTTTCTCATCCAGAGAGTCCAGTGCCACGTCGAGCAGCTTGACCTTGCGCAAGACAAGGTCTTCGCCGAGCACGAAGGAAATACGTTCGTCGAAGACGAGACTGAGCAGGTAGACCTGCTTGCCGGATTTCAGGTGCTCGCGAACCTCATCGGTTTCCATTTCGGTGTTGCGGCCGCGCCAGCGCGCGCCGGACTCTACCGGATCACGCAGCTCGCACTCGTCCCCGAACTGCAGGCCCTCGGGCAGACGGCCCTTGGCCACCCAGTCCGTCATCAGGACCCGAACGCTTTCCTCCGGCTGGAGGGGGAGGGCAGGGAACGATCCGAGGGCTTCGCGAATCTGCGTGACCACGCCTTCGGCCCCCTTTCTCCCGGAAGTGTTCACTACAAGGCGGCCGCGGGCCTTGTCGAGGTAGGCGAACGTACGCGAGCGCTTGAGGAAGGCGCGAGGCAAGAGGTCCATCAGGATTTCTTCTTTCAGGCGTTTGCGCTCGCGACCGCCCGGCGGCCGGCCGGTTTCCCGCCTGATCTTCGCGATGCGCTTGGCCAGCTCATCGTTGATGACGCTGGAGGGCAGGAGCTTGGTTTCGCCGCCCACAGCGATCAAGGTCACTCCGTTCACCGAGTGCGTGAATGCCACCGTATTTTCGGAATCGTCGTTGCTGGGAATGGGTGCTACGAATCCGCAGGTGGCCAGTTCGGCGGGACCGCACGCCCGGAGCGGGTGCTTCGCCAGTTCGGACTCCAGATCGTCGAGACTGTCGGCGATTTGGGGAGAGAAGCGAAACTGGGTGACGTTCTTGAAGAACATGCGTTTCCTTGATAGCCGAGATGGAAGATTTCAGTTCACACTATCAAAAAAACAGAAAATTGACAAGGAATATGATAAAAAACTAAGAAAAATGGTTTTCGTGATGTTATTCTCGACACCTCTTGTTCGAGGGCACAAAGATGTCGGTTCAGAATTTCCACCTCTTGGAAACGCTTCACCAGCCCAATGCTGCTTTGACAAAGAAGCAATGCTGTGCCGTATGCGGTGGAAAAAGGAAAGGCAATGCAAAACAAGAATGGTGCTGCCTTTGGCATGGAAGCGTGCCTTATCGCTTCCTCTTTGCGGATGACGCACCAATCAACGTAGCGAATCAGGAAGAATTCGATGAGAGAGCAGCCGAGCTGGAGGCCAAGGAGCCGGCGGACAACTCGACTGCTCGATCAGGACAAGAAGACGTCGAGGGGCCGGTGGTCGTATTGTTCGACGAAAAGGTGGTCAATGAATTTCCGAAGCTCGGCCAGCGTCTTAGCAATTCGGACCGAAAGGATCGAATGGCCGATGTTCTCCAGCGAATCAGGGATGCAGGAAATCCCTCGGCCAGACCCCTTGGAGTGTTGCCCGAGAACTGGACAGATTTGATCGACGAATTCCGTCGCGCGTTTCCCAACTTCCTCGAATTCGCCGACTTGCTGCGCGATCAGTTCTCGTTGTCTGCGTTGGGTGACCGTCGGATCAACCTACCGCGCGTCTTGTTTGTAGGGCCGCCCGGCATCGGAAAAACGGAAGCGGCGAACTGGCTGGCAGAGCGGTTGAGCCTGCCGTTTCGGGCGGTCGATTTCTCGACCACACAAACCAGCGTGACACTGAGCGGCCTCGATGAAGGCTATCGAAACACGCGCGAAGGTGTGGTCTTCGAATTGCTGGCGTATGAGAAGGTCGCCAATCCGATTATCGTCATCGACGAATTGGACAAGGCGAATGGCGATGAACGATTCGATCCAGTGAGTTCGCTTTACGGCCTTCTTGAGCCACGGTCCTCACGTCGATTTGTTGACCAGTCGCTGCGGGACTTGCCGCTTGATGCTAGTCACGTGAACTGGTTGGCCACAGCCAACGAAATTGCGCCAATCGCCGCCCCCATTCTCTCTCGATTCACCGTGGTGAAGATCGCTGCGCCGAATTCGTTGCAAACGGAATCGATCGCACAAGAAATCTACGCCCGCATCCGCCGTGGAAATCACTGGGGCGCGCATTTCCCCGAGGTCTTGTCCAATTCCGTGATCGCGAGACTGCGGACGTCGAGTCCCCGGGATATTGCTGGGCTCATGCCGCGCGCATTCGGCGCGGCGGCTAGAGAGGGACGGCGCATCATCGAGGAACAGGACATTCATTTCCCGATCGTGAAGGAACCCTTTGGGTTCCGTGGTTGAGTTGCTCGGGAGATCAGTATGTCATCCGTTATCGAGTTCTACCGGGCAAACGAAAACCCCTTCGGGGCTTTCAGCAACCTGTTCCGGCGCAGCATCCGGGTGAGGGGTGAAGAATTCCCCACGGTTGAGCATGCCTATCAATCGCTCAAGCCACGCGATCGACGAGTGCGGGACTGGCTGATGTCGGCACCGTCGCCGTCACTGGTGGCGCTGGCGGCCCACACATTCCCATCGGAAGAGGCAGACCCAGCCGAAGTCATGGGCCGGACATCCGATGCGCTGCTCGGCTTTCACACCCGACCGGGCTGGTCGCGGCTGCGGTACCCGTGGATGCTGCAGTGCCTGCAGATCAAATTCGAGCAACACGACGATCTGCGCGACTTGCTCTTGTCGACAGGCACCATCCGGATTATCGAAGCCGGCCGGATTGACGATGACGCCGGCAGGCGATGGGGGATCGTTAACGGCCGAGGCCAGAATTATCTCGGGCGAATGTTGATGCGTGTTCGTGCGCAACTCGGCGGGGAGGAATACCCGGACGCCGATCTGGACCAGCGGTTGGAAGAGGGGGCAGAGCCTCTACGAAATGCGCTTGGGTAGACCGGTAGAAACTCTTTGTTGTCCTCCAATTGGAGAAATTGACAACTATACCTATTCGGTAGACGTTAATGCGGCACAATGTGCACGAGGAGAATCTTGGTGAGCGATGAAGTCCGTTACCTAACCGATGACAGAGACCTTCCCGAAGAGGATCAGCGAGAGCTGGTGATTTTTCTGGGTGGCAATGGGGACTGGTACGTCAAAGTCGCCCCACGCGGACGTAGGGTCGTGCACGGTGTTCGTATTTGCACATCTGGAGGCGGTTCGACAACAGTTCCCGGTTTGGGAGTCGCGATCGCGAATGCCTATCGGGCGATCAAGGAAGCCGAATCAGGGAAACGCGATCGCGTTCCGAGTTACCAAGACCTTGAAGCGGAAGTGATCGCGTGGCGCAAGCGTGTGCCGACTCACGAGTATCGTCCGCAGGACGATTGCATCGCGCTCAAATTGGAGGAATGAAATGGGTGGTGTGCCAGAATTTCGCGTCGGCGATCCTGTCATCTGGACGAGTCAAGCGCAGGGTCATATCAAGACGAAACAAGGTGTCGTGCTTGAAATCGTTCCAGCAGGTCTGCGGCCTTCGGCAGAGCGCTTTCCGTCGCTCTACAAGGGTGCCGGGGCTGGTTCGGCACGAAAGAACCTGTCCTACGTCGTTCGTGCTAATGGCCGCGTCTACTGGCCCATTGCGAGTAACTTGCGACGCGCCTCCGGCGCGGAAGCCATGGGCATGGTGAAATGATTGGGCTATCCCACGATCGTGAATGAAGCACTCTGACTTTCAGTTCCTGAAAGGAATATGGACGATGCTCCCTGTCGCCGGCGACCTACGCGCATCCCTGCACTCCCCGGGCATCCTGCCCGGGCCGGCGCCGATCCCGCGGCGCCTCGGCTACTGGCCGATTCGCTCCGCGAGGCGGGCAGGGGAGAGAGGGGTTAGACCCATCTTGGCCACGGCAGGGAAGCAAACCAGCGTCGCGCCATTTTGTGTTGCTGCTCGATGCGTTCGTCGTCCTCCTCATCGTGCCAGCGTGTGAAATCCTCATCCGGCGGCGCTGGGGGCAAGCTGTCGAGGGGGCAACTGAGCGCTCCGCATCGAACACACGTGTAGGCACTCCAGCCGTTGAAGCACCCGTCCGGGAAGAAGTATTTGTGGTCGCTCAGCAGGCACAAGGACGCGCCGAGCTTGCGCGACAGGAAAATGCCGGCCTTCCGAATCACGGCAGCGCCTCGGGCGGCCAATGCAGCTTGTTCGCTGACATCGTGATCGGCGGCAAGACGAGTCGGGGTGTTCATGGCCATCTCCGATACGGATTCAGGATCAGGGCTGCGGTTTCCATTCCCGGATGATCTTTTCGAGCTTCGCGACATCCCGCTTGAGCCAGTCGATCTCGCGCACCAACTCCGTCACGTAGGCCTTGTAGCGCCATTCCCACTCGGGAGAGTCTTTCGTGATTTGCACGAATTCCGGCAACCCGAGCTTGTTGTATAACGGCTTGGAAAGCGACGTCAGAGCCTCTCGGCCGTTGTACGCATTCATCTTACGTGAAAGCTCGGGTCTCACCAGTTCGTCCAACATCCAGATAACGCCCTCCGGCGACACTTCGAGGGGAGGGAATCGGGTGCCATGACAGTTGCCGAGGATGTAGCCGTGACCCGGACGTTCATACCCATGGAGCGCCATTCTCTCTCGGACGACAGCGATCTTTCGAAAGCAGCACGGGCAGGTCTTCACGACCTTGTTTGGATTGACCGGGTTGACTGGTTCACCGCGCGGTGCGCGGCCCTTGATCACTTTGTCTTTCAGCGAAGCGGCTGCTTTTGCCAGCGGCAAGATTTCGGCGACATAGCTGCGCATCGCCTCCATCGCGGGTCCTTGTGCCCGGCTTTTTTCCAGCTTGCGAGCGGTAGCCAGCACGTCGTGCAGCGACAGGATCATGATGCTATCGTAGACCTTCCGAACGTCCTCAGTCTGCCCTTCCCACTTGCCTGCATAGAAGAAGGGTTCGGAAACGTGTTGTTTCCAAGCGTGGTCGACATCCCGTCCCAATTGGAACTTGATATCGACCAGCGCGGCATTCCGAATCGCGCCGGCGGTGACGCCGGCCGCCATCTCGTCGATCGCGGCGATGGTGCGTGCCTGCGACTGCGCATGAGCCAGCAGGATGGGGAAGTTCTCGGGCGTCATAAGCCGATTCTCCGCTGAATTCACTGAACCAGTGTCTGCCAAATTTCCGGGCGAGGTCATTGCGTACGATATATCCCATTATAACAGTTATGGGATATTTGTCAATAGAATCGTCCCAAATAGAACCATATACGTTCGTATACGTATTGACAAATGAGGCAAATTCGAGTATGATCCGCATCAGAGATCGATTTTGGTTTTTCAAACAAGGAGACCGTGATGACCATCCGCAGCGCCATCAATGCTCAGAAGCTCAACAACGAGTGGTCCAACTTCAAGCAGTGCGCTGACGAAGCGCCCGACGGGACTTATGAGGCGTGCAAGGACATCGCGGCGGTGGTCGACGGCGCAGCGAAAGAATTGTTCGACAAGACCAAGCTGCTCGGCCTGAAAGCGAACACCTGCGACGGCATTCGCGAGGTTGAGGCCGTGATCTACGGCTTCATCAAGGATTCGAATCCCGATTCGCCTGTCTTTCCGACAAGCGAAGGATTCGGAGAAGGTTTGCAGGGACCGGCACGGGAACGAATTCTGGCGCAGGCAGCAAGCAATCGCGATTTCTTAGCCCGGGCCTATGCAGATACTAAGGCGGCAGCAGACCGCGCCAGTTGAGCGGCAGCGGCGGCCATGCCGGTTGAGCTGCGGACGACTATGCAAAAGTCCCTCAAGAAGCCATTGGAGCAGCGCATCGCCGAGGCAGACATGCTGGCGAGTCGCTGGCTGGCCGACGGCAACCACGCCAGTGCCGAGGGAAAAGCACAGAAGGCCGAGAGCTGCTATGCGAAGGCTCAGTTCTGGAAAGATCGGTACAACCTGCTGACGGGCTGCGGCGATCGACCCGCACCCCTTCGTTGAAGGGGGTGAGATGAAGGTGCAGGGTTACGAAGTGACGCCCGAGATCGAGAACGCCTGCTTGAGTGCCATGCAGGGAGAATTCCGGGCGTTGCAGATTGCTCAAGCCGCGATCCGCGCCGGCGTGCCCGACAGGGGCTCAAGTATTCCAGATCGCGTCGCGGATCGGCTACTGCAGCGCGAGCGCAAAGCAGGCCGGATCAAGCGGGTGGGTAACCGGTGGCTTAGGGTTAAGGGGATTCCAGAGGATAGGAACGACGAAGTGGTGTCCGAATTCTGAGGAGCGTGGTCATGGTTTTGAAATTGGAATACCGAAACGTTCTCGGGGAAGTCGTCGCCACAGCCACGGCGAGCCAATCCCGGTTGACCAAGACGCAAGTGGTCGTTCTGGGGAAGCATGTGGTCGTTGATTTGCCCAATCCCAAAAACATCCGCTTCGGGTGGCTGGAACAGCGCTTTTACCTCCGGAACGGTAGACCGCTGGGACATCACACCAATTCGGGAAATGGATACTGGTCGGTCGATGTTTCCGGCCTCAAGGGAACGTCGTCATGATGGACTGGTTCAACGTAGACCGAAAAGGCCTTGCGCAACTTCTCGAACGCAAGGGTAAGGAGTTCGTTCTGTACGAGCTGATCCAGAACGCATGGGACGAGAACACACGGTTCGTGACCGTTTCCTTGACACGATCCAGCCCGGGTTCGCGCAACGCCACCCTCGTCGTGTCGGACGACAATCCGGAAGGATTCGCCGACCTGACCCATGCGTTTACACTTTTTGCCGAGAGCGCAAAGAAGTCGGACGCAGAAAAGCGAGGGCGCTTCAATCTCGGTGAAAAGCTGGTGCTCGCACTGTGCTCCCGTGCCGAGATTGTCAGCACAACCGGCGGTGTGCGCTTCGATGCGCAGGGGCGTCACACTTTGCGACAGCGACGCGACAACGGCACGACGTTCGCTGGCACGCTACGCATGACCGACGCCGAGATCGAGCGCTGCGGGGAAGCGGTGCGGCGTCTGCTTCCGCCGGCGAACATTCAGACCATCTACAACGACGTACCGCTGGTCGCGCGGCCTGTGATCAAAACGATCACGGAGGTCCTGCCGACCGAAATCTCCGACGCGAGCGGTGTCCTGCTGCGTGCAAGCAGACAGACCCGCATCGAAATCGTCGAGCCGACGGTCGGCGAGCCGGCCATGCTCTACGAGATGGGGATTCCGGTCGTCGAGACGGGCGATCGCTATCACGTTAACGTGTTGCAGAAAGTGCCACTGAACTTCGATCGCGACAACGTCACGCCCAGCTATTTGGCACGAGTGCGTGCGCTCATTGTTGAGCACATGCACCAGAGCCTGACGGTGGACGATGCCAACCAAGCGTGGGTGCGCCAAGCGGTGCAGGCGCACGGCGACAAGATGGACGACACAACCATTCGTCATCTGACCACACTTCGCTTCGGGGAGAAGAGCGTTGCCTACGACCCCTCCGATCAGGAAGCGAACAGCCGCGCGACCGCGGCAGGCTACACCGTCGTACACGGTGGATCGCTCGCGAAGAGCGAGTGGGAGTCCATCCGGCGTGCCGGTGCCCTGCTCCCGGCCGGACTGGTGACGCCGTCACCCAAACCTTTTGTTGAGGGCGGTAAACCGCTCCGGACCCTCGATCGCGCTGAGTGGAGTCCGGAGATTCGCGGTGTGGTTGCCTACATCGGCCGCATTGCGCCGAAGCTGATCGGCGTGTCGGTCGACGTCACCATCGCCAACGATGTGTCATGGGGCTTCTCGGCCGCCTACGGCGGCGGAAGCCTGACGATCAACCTCGCCCGCCTCGGGCACAAGTGGTTCGACGGATCACTCCCGGCGATCAATGATCTGCTGATTCACGAATTCGGGCACCAATACGCCAGCAACCATCTGTCCGAAGACTACTACCGGGCGCTGACCAAGCTGGGAGCGAACCTCACCCAATTGGCTCTCGACGAGCCGGAGCTGTTCGAGATCAAAAAGGAAAAGCTGACATGAGCTTGATCGTTCCCCTCGATGTCATTCGTAGAACCAGCTCTCCGAAGCTGGAGCGGCATCGGAATGGACCGGCCTTCGGCCGGCAGTTGGAAGTCGAAGTCGAGGCCGACATCGATTCGGATGCACTGAGCGAAATTGCTGCCGTGGCGCGAGAGCTAAACCGCTCGCGTGTATTTCGCGCGGCCGATGCCATCCTGCAGGCACGCCAAGGGATGTTCGACAAGCCCGTTCCCAATTTCGACGCCTTCATGGCCACGCTGGTCGCTTTCCTGTCTGCGAACCCGATCGACCACTGGGTGTACATCGAAGGGGCCGACGGTCTGCTTTATCCGTACCTCGTTCAATCGGTCAGCTACGAAACTGGGAAGACATACAACCGCCAGAAAAACGATCCCTACGTCGAAATGGAGCTAGCGGCCTACGGTCATGACAGAAACGATTCGGATCGGCGGCAAGCCGGAAAATCGGTGGGCTACGGAACGCGTTCGGTCCGTTTCCGCCCGCAACAGGTCGTCCGCCGGCGAGTTGCCGACGCGCTCGCGTTGGGTGGCATTTACAAGGAAACCCCGAGCCTGAAGGAGAACTATCTCGCGTCGATGAATCGTTACCGCGAGAAAATCGCGGGGGCGTTTTCGGAGAAGCTGACGGTGACCGGGCGCTCAGTTGATGAGCGTCGCGGGGGCGAGGATAGCAACGGGCATCGGAAAGCAATCCACGATTTGCATCCTGCCGAACTGTCGGCGCTCCCATCTCCGGAAGAGACTCGACTGACCCCGCGCAGCCCCGCGGTATTGTGCGCGGTGCCAGAGCATCCCGTCGTGCGCGTCTTCGATTTGAAGACGCACGACTACTACTGGGTGCACAGCGATCATCTGGAGCCGCACGAATACGATGCGTCGTTGGCAGGAAAGATCGTTTTGCCCGAGTCGCATCGCGACCTCTTGGACATCCTCACGACGGACGTGTCGGCATTCACTGCCGACATCGTCGAGGGCAAGAGCGCTGGCAACGTGATCCTGTGCAAAGGTCAGCCGGGTGTTGGCAAGACGTTGACGGCCGAGGTCTACGCCGAGTTGATCAAACGGCCGCTCTACAGCATCCACACCGGCACGCTGGGAACGACGGCAAGCAAGATCAAGGAAGAATTGGAGCTGGCCTTCAAGCGCGCCAAACGCTGGAACGCCGTGCTGCTGCTGGATGAGGCGGATGTGTTCGTTCTCCAGCGCGGCAACGACGTCGAGCAGAACGCCATCGTCGCCGAGTTTCTGCGCACGCTGGAGTATTTCGACGGCCTGATGTTCATGACCACGAATCGCCCCGACGACATCGACGAGGCGATCATCTCCCGGTGCGCAGCCATCATCGGTTACGACGTCCCTACGCCGGGCCTGATGGCGAAGGTTTGGCGGGTCATGTCGGACCAGTTCGAAGCGGGATTGAGCGTCGGGTTGATTGACGAACTCGCCAAGGCCTTTCCTGCCGCATCGCCGCGCGACATCAAGATGCTGCTGCGGCTCGTGCTGCGCGTGGCCAAAGGCCACAAGGAACCGTTATCCCTCGATCTGTTTCGTCGCTGCGCTATGTTCCGCGCAGTGGAGTACGTGGCGCCGGAGGCGAATGCGGCATGAGCCTTCATGCGATCACCACGTACTTCAATCCGTGTCGGTACCGAACGCGCCGCGCGCACTACGATCGCTTCCGTGCCGCGCTGGACGATTCCAACGTTCGCTGCCTGACGGTCGAGATCGCGTTCGGCGATGAGGAATTCGAACTCGACCCGGATCGTGGCATCGTGCAGATTCGTTCCGGTTCGCTTCTCTGGCAAAAGGAACGACTTCTGAACTTGGCAGCGTCATGGCTGCCGGATCACTTCGACAAGGTTGCATGGCTGGATGCGGACATCCTCTTTCAGAATCCGGACTGGGCGCGGGATTGCGACCGGGTGTTGGACGACGTTCCGATCGCGCAGGTATGGCAGCGTTGCGATCGACTTGACTCGAAGGGAGAGTCCACTGGCGATGTGGTGACCTCCTTTGCCCAGCGAATGCAGACCGAGCAGGCTTTGCTTGACGCCGGCCGCTACGAGGTGCATGGACACACCGGCTACGGCTGGGCCATGCGTCGCGACGTGTTCCGGCGCGTGGGCCTGTACGAAGGCGCCGTGTCGGGATCGGCCGACCACTTCATGGCGCACGCCATCTTCGACCGCTACGGAACGTGCGTGGAGGGCGCGCTCAAGCACGACCATCGCCAGCTCGCGCACCTGAAGGCGTGGGGCCGGCGATTCCACGCCTGCGTGCAGGCCCGCTTGGGGGTCGTACCCGGCGACCTCCATCATTTGTGGCACGGCGATCTCGCCGACCGCCAGTATTTTTCCCGGATGCACGCGATCACCGATCACGGGTTCGATCCATGGACCGACATAGTCGCCCTGCCCGGCCGACCGCTGGAGTGGACGGACGAGGCGGTGTCGCGCAAAGCGGGGCTGACGAACTTTTTCCAACGCTACTTCGCAACACGAAAGGAGGACGGTCATGTCTGATCCGTCGATCGCCGATCTCGAACAAAGCCTCACCCGCGCCATCGTCGAGTGCGAAACGCGACTGCATCGAGCCCACGATGATCTGAGTCGCCACGAAGCTCAGTGGTCCGAGCACATGCAGAAATTGGTCGTTGCCACGGTGCCGGATTTGTCTGCGGAAAGCCTAGCCCGATTACGCCAACTCGCCCCGGCGGTGATCAACTCGAAGATCGCAGAAGCATTCAGGGTGCGCAAATATCTGGGGATGCTCATTACCACCCGATACCGTCATGCGCTTTACGATGTGCAGATTGCGCTGCGCGCATATCTGGACTCCACGTCCGTCGAAGGCTTGGGGCAAATTGCCCCGAGTTGGAAGCAGAGCAGCGAGTGGATGAATTCTTTCATTGTGAAGGCCAAGCAGCATTGCGACACGCTGGCGCTGCGCCGCGAAGAGCTGCGCCGCATCTACGATCGCTTGTCGCAAGAGCGACAGCGAGGCCGAACGACTGTCCCGCGGGCAGTCGTTCCATCACTGGACGGTTCTGTTCAAACGCTTAAACGTCGTGCCAAAGCCGAGGTCACCTCGAATACGACTCAAGCGTGGGCGGAGAACGACGATTTTGACCTGTGGCTCTATTTTCTCACCGATATTCCGACGAGCGCGCGTACGTGGTTCTTTTCCGCCGTCGACATTCATCCGGCGGGAAGCCACGCGAACCCTTCCCCGGCACCGCCGACCGGCACGCCGGAAACGATTTCGTTCTCGCCATCGGATTCCCTGCCCACGGAGAACCCGGGCGTCCCGACCCTTCTCGATCCGGCCAGTGCCGTCTCGGCCGCGGCAGCCGTCTCGCTCGCCGGCGTCTTTGATCCGCTCGGAGCCCAGTCCTGATGAAGAGCCAATCGGATTCGCAAATGGCCGAGGTTGCCGATCTGCTTCACGCCTCGCGTGATTGGGAACAACTGACCGCTTACGAACGCACCTTGCGCTATTGCGAGGAAATGGTTCGTCGCGGTCAGTTGTTGCCGGCGTGGAACGTCATTCGCGACACGATCGGTCGCGGCAGCTCGAACGACATCAATCGCGCCAAACGCGATTTCCGGAAGAACCACGCCGAGGTGCTGCGCAAGCTCGACGGTCACGTGGAAGGGCTTCCGGATGTCCTGCAGCCGCTCATCTCATCGTTCTGGGCGGAGGCAGTGGCCGAGGCCAAGAAACACTATGCCGAACAGGTGGCAGCGTGGGAGGCAAAGGAGGAGCAAGCCGGGCTTGCGATCGAAGCGGCGAAGGCAAAAGAAGCGGCGGCCGTCCAGCACGCTGAAACACTAACCGCGACGATCGCCGGCTTGCAGGAAAGCCTTGCGGAATCGAAGAAGGCCTCCGATTCGTTATCCAGTCAACTGGCTGCTGAATGGTCCGCACGAGAACAGGCGGAACGGTTGCGCGAAGCTCAAGCGGCTGAGCATCGCGAGGATCGCGACAAAATGCACAAGGCACTGGCCAACGCGCAGAAGGAAACCACGGCGGCGATCGAGCGCTTTGAGAATCTGGAAAAGCATTCGCTCAAAAAGATCGACGTGGCGAGGCAGGAAGCCGCCCAGCGCATCAAGGCGGTCGAGGCTGCGGCGAAAGCGTCAGAGGTTGCCGCCGAGAAAGCGATCTTGAAGCTGCGCGACGATCTCAACAAAGCAAACTCAGCGTTGCAAACGCTACGCAGTGAGATCGCCGCGCACGAGCGCCGCGACGACGAATGGAAGAGCAAAAACGCTGCGTTGGAGCGCCGCGCTATCCGTGCGGAAGCTCAAACGGACGCGTTGCTAAAGCGGCAGTCGAAAAAACCCAAAGAACGCATGCCGGGAGATCGCAGGAAAAACTGAAATGTATCACGGCAAAGATCAGCTTTCCACGTCGAGGCTTGAGTAGTGAATCGCGATTTGCCCGAAGTGTTTACGATATTCACGATTAATGCTTAGCAGCTCGGATTTTAGTATTCGCGGATCGTGCATTGACTCCGAGAGACGATTCACCCAGTCCTCGTAGGCACCACTATCAACGCCCAATGTTTTCATGTTTATGAACTTCCGAAGCGCTCGCTGATCCAGTCTCGACTCACGCCAGTTTAGCTTCCTCGGCAGGAAAGCAAACGACACTGGATCGAAGTATCTCTGGAAAACCAGCAGGTGCCAACGAGTGTCGGGCATCACTCTCTCCTCGCGAACCATGGGAGCAGCCTCGATCGCAAAAGAAATATCCCCGCCGCTGGTTATGGTCTCATACGCATTAACTGCGGCCCGAACGGATTTTGAAACGACGAGATACGGTCCTCCGCAGAGCGGAATACCGCTTTCGTCGGGCTCAATGTTGAGCAGAATTCGCAGCCTTACAAGCTGAGCATCGGTAAGGTTGTTTTTGCCCGAAACAAAGGCGCGAACCGCAGGTGGATCAACCCCAGTCTCGTTCGCAACGGCTGCCAGAGGACTGGGCCAGACACGCAACAAATCGCGCATGTCTTGCCTGTCATCGTAGGCACTCGCCGGATAGATACTCGGCTCAGAGAACTTGGCCATGTTCGACCAACTGACTCACTAGACCAGAAGGTCTTTTTCTTTCTTGCCGGCGCTGAGTGCCGCGTTGAACCAGCGCGGCCGCTTGCCGCGTCCAGACCACGTTTGAGAATGATCAGCGGGGTTTCGGTATTTCGGGCGTGGCGATGCGCGCTTCACTTTGCCCGTCGCCTTGGTGCCGAAGATTTCGGCGATCGTCAACTTCTCCGCCTTGAGAATGGCGAGGATTTTTTCTTTCGCTTTCGAGATGCGCTCGTGGCCAAGTTCTGATTTGCGTGCCTCGATCCGCTTGGTGAGTTCGTCGAGTTGGGCGCGACTCAGCCCCTTGATGTCTACAGCCATGGTGACTCCCTTTTCGGTGGACGATGAAACGCTAATTTTTGAAGCAAAAAAGTGCGATATCAGGAGAGGGAATTTCGCAAATGCGTGGGCAAGTGGCCGATGAGTATACGACCTGACATCCACGTAAAGTAAATTCGCAAGCCCAACGCTTCGTCTCGTGAATTCGAACCTTGGAGATGCAGGTCTAGCGCATACCGCTTCCCCTCCCACGTCGCGGAATATAAATCGGCAGTCCGATGATTGCTGGCTGCGGCGCCGACGGGTCCGACGGTAAAGCCAAGCTGTTCGCATCGTTTCTCGTACGCTTCGCGAACCGAACTCGAACCAACGGTCCTGACTTCGCGATACTCCTTGCCGAGCAAATCAATGGCGCTGGCGGCCCGCTCGAAGTCGCGGAAATCGGATTTGCGAGCAGCTCGGCGAGCCCTCGACGTGAAGATGATCTCATTCTCAAATGCCTTATGAGCCCAGTTGAAGAGCGCATCCCACGTAGTAATACCTCTGGTCTGCTCGAAAGAATCTTCGCATTGCTCGACTTCGGTCGGTTCCGAATTAGCCTCCAGCTTCGCGCCGCGCAACGTCCGCAATGCACTGCGGGCTTCATCGCGTTGCGACTGCAGCAGAGCCACTTGCAGCTTGAGTTCTCGAACCCATTCGCGCAGTCGCAACAATTCGGCGATTTGTGATTCCGGCATGGGAATCGCCAGTGGCGGGACGTCCTGAATTGCCCCAACCACTTCTGCTTTAGCAGGCTGGTGGACCTCAACATGAGTTGTTGTGATCGACTGAGGCTCCTCCGGCTGCCACGAAAGGGCTTCCGCCTGCGCCTCATCGGTACTGTCCCCTTTCTCCTCCAGCAACGATGGGGGTGATGCCTCTACGAATTCCAACGCGGACGAGTGCGCAGGGGTTAACGCGTCTTCCACCCCCGCTGGATATTCCTCATCAAGGAAACGATCCTCCACCTCCAATTGCCGTTCTCCCGCAATCCGATACGCCCCGTAAACCGTCTCGATGGTGGGCTGGACAAACCGAGAATATAAATCAAGGGCTTCCCAGTAACGATCCAGAATTCCATCCCTGCCCGGCTTTGTCAGCAAAGACACGGAAGGTCCTTCTCCCTCTGGGACGTCATCCGCGTGGACTGCGTCGGCATAAAGGGCCATCATCCTAGTCTGCGGGTCCATGCAAAGAATTTGCCCTGCTGGTTTTCCCGACGTTGAGTCCGACACGCCAAAAAAGACGTGTCGTAAGGGCAAAACCAACTCCGCAAATCTTTCGGGGTTGCGCGCTTCGCTGAATCCAATTTCATTCATGCCGCCCGCCAAGCCATCCTCTTCGCAGAGCATCTGGGTCTCCCCGATGATGTCGAAATGGCAGGCGAGTTGTTCTCGAATAAATTGGAACTTGTCTCCCTGTATTGGTAGTCGGATTACACGTGCGCAGGCTGTTCTTGTTCGAAACACTGCGCCCCTCTCCGCCGAGGATGTTTTATCGCGAGAGGATGCGTCTCGAAAATAAAAACGGCCGACCTCTCCACCCATCTTGGTGATTGCTTCTGCGGCAAGCGCAAGTGACGGAGCGGTATCGCAGAGAAGTATGATTTCCGTTCCTGCAGCACGCCACGCATGCAACATGGGGCTCGTCAGATCATCAAGGAAGGACTCCGACCGGCCATCGACATCGTCCACAACCAAAACGGTCGGAGCCTTCTCCACTGCGGCGCAATCGCGCAAGTGTCTGTTGCAGTGTCTCGGGAGTGGCAGTGAGAAAAGCGCGGGCGGCGTGCGCCCCCCCGAAGACATTTCGTGCTCGTACACCAAGCTGTCGATCGTCCAGTTCTTGGTCGAGCCAAGCAGACTGGGAATCAGCTGATATACCCGCGAGGCGTTGCACTCATGCTCATTGCGTGCGATGACTATCGAGCCGGCAAGCGTATTGGTCTCCTCGCCCAAAACAGAGGCGATAGCCCACGCCGCCGGGAAAACGGCGAGAAAGTCACTCGGTATTTCCTTTGCTGATGGGAGACCTAGCCGCTTGCCTACCGCGGTACGCTCAAGCTTTCGCAGGGAAGCCCGAAGGCTGGCTAAACCGCATGCGCCCTCCGAGGGCAATAGCGCGTTATCCAATGACTCCGCCATTCCTCACCTGCTGAAATTTCGGATAGTGTCTCGGCTTGGAAACCCGGGCGTAGGATGCGGTGGCCGACCGGATCATACAGAGGACTTTGCGACGTTGCCGGCCGCCAATTAGCCGGGCGTATTCCTCACCATTTCACTGCAAGCGCAAAGGCGTTGGTCTGGGATTGTCTCTTACCAGTTGCAGGGTTTCCAAGCCGAGACACTATAACGAACTGCCCATAGGATCAATGCGGGAAGTGGCATCAATCGTAACTGCCGGCCGCGAAATTTTCGAACCGCGTGTATTGCCCAAGGAAGGTCAGTTTGATTGATCCTGTTGGACCGTTTCTCTGCTTGCCGATAATGACCTCGGCAATGCCTTTGTCGGGCGAATCCGGGTTGTAGTATTCGTCTCGGTAGATAAAGAGGATGACGTCCGCATCCTGCTCGATTGCGCCCGACTCGCGTAGATCGCTCATCATCGGCCGCTTATCGGAGCGCTGCTCCAGTGAGCGATTGAGCTGTGACAGCGCGATCACCGGAACGTTGAGTTCCTTGGCAAGCGCTTTCAGCCCCCGCGAGATTTCGGAAATCTCCGTGGCCCGATTCTCCTTGCTCCCGGGCACCTGCATGAGCTGCAGGTAGTCGATGACGATCAATCCCAGATCGTGTTCGCGTTTCAACCGTCGTGATCGAGCGCGCAACTCGCCGGGTGACAGTGCGGGTGTGCCGTCGATGAAAATCTTCGCCTCCGACAGCATCGTGATCGCGCTGGTCACGCGCGGCCACTCTTCTTCTTGGATATCACCCGTCCGAAGGTGCTGTTGATTGATGCGTCCGAGCGAGGAGATGAGTCGGAACGCAAGCTGCGATGACGACATTTCCATCGAGAAGATCGCGACGGCTTTTTTCGATTTGATCGCGACGTGCTCGGCAATGTTGGTGCAAATTGCGGTCTTTCCCATGCTCGGGCGTGCAGCGACGATGATCAGATCGGAATCCTGCAAGCCGGCCAGCATGTCGTCGAGGTCGGAGAATCCGGTCGGAAGACCCGTGATCGATCCGGCCGTCTCGTAGCGATGATGCAGAATCTGAAAAGCCTCCTTCACCGCGGCGCGCATCGTCGTGAAGCCCTTGCGGCCACGAGCGCCTGCCTCGGCGATCGCGAAGACCTTCTGCTCTGCCCCTTCCAGAATCTCTTGCGTCGAGCGACCTTCCGGCTGGAATCCGTCGCCGGCGATCTGCGTACCGGCTTCGATGAGTTGGCGCAGCACCGACTTCTCACGCACGATCGCAGCGTACGCCACGATGTTGGCGGCCGACGGCGTGGCGTTGGCCAGCTCGACCACGTAACTCGACCCACCGACCAGTTCGGACAGCTTGTTCGATTCGAACCAGTCGGCCAGCGTGACTGCATCACACGGCATGTTCTTTTCGGACAGCTCGCCGATCGCGCGGAAGATCAGACGATGGTCTTTCCGGTAGAAGTCATCCTCGACGATCTTGTCGGCGATGCGCTCCCATGCGTTCCCATCGAGCATGAGCCCGCCGAGCACAGCCTGCTCGGCATCGATCGAGTTTGGCGGCACACGCAGTGCCCCGCGATACGGATCGTCAGCCATCGTTTTCCCCGCAAAAGTTTTGCTTGCACGTTGACATGACGTAGCTTTCTAACATACTATGTCCGAAATGTACATATCCGGTTTTGCGACATGACTGAGCGCTGGAAACTGAAACGCACCGCCCAATGCCAGAAATGTCCTTGGCTCAAGTCGGTCGATCCTCACGAAATCCCCAACGGATATTCGGTCGAGAAACATCGTGCGTTGAAATCGACCATCGCCAATCCCGCGGACCCTCTGTCCTCTCTTTCGAATCCACACGCGCCTGCCATGGCGTGCCACGAATCGCATGACGCCCATTGCATCGGCTGGCTGATGCAACAATTGGGGCCGGGCCACAATATCGGACTTCGAATTCGCGCCTTGTCCTGTGAGAATATCGGCAAGATTCGGTTGCGCGGTGAACAACACGCCCGCTTTGAGGACACCCTTCCGGCGGAGACTCCACGCAGAAAAAGGGCCACCCCATGATTTCGCCACGCATCGTTTTCTCACTCGCTCTCGCGGCAATGGCCCCCTGTGTGGCCAGTGCCGCGGCGACGGCCGCTGGCGAGGCGGCATTGGTTCGTGCATTCGAGTGCAAGGGTCTTGCCGACAATCTCGTCGATGCGCTCGAAGCCCGTGGCATTCCCTTCGACGGCGCGTCGTTCAAGCCCGTGGAACTCTCGACGCCCCTCATCGTGTTCGGCTTCCGCGTGACGCAGGTGCAGGCTTTCGTCGGCGGAGAGGAAAATCGCTTCACGTCCTACTTCCCTGTCCCGGCCAGCGCGGTCGCGGCCAAGCTGGGCCCCGCCAAGGGTCGCAATTCGGGCGCCTCGTACGTGAAGCGCACGCCGAAGGGCTCTCTGCTGCTGGCGGATGAGCACTCCGGTTCGCGACTGGTCTGCAGCGTCGTCATTGACAACCAAGACTGATGAACTCGATCGCGCCGGAGCGCTTGCTGACCTTGCTCCGCTCGAAGGGAGCGGAAGTCGACGACGATCCCTTCGGGTTGCTTGAAAGCCTTCGTAACGCGTCGGGATTCCTGATCGAGCACCGGGAGGCGGAACCAACCCCCGCCAAGCTGCGCGCCGGCGCCACGCACGTTGCCGCGGCCACGGACATTGTCCTGACACCGAAGGAATTGCGGCGGCTTCTTGACCTATACCCTGCGGCACGGATTCATCTCGCGGTGTCCGATGACGCGGCGGCGAGGACCCACCTCATTGCCGCTATCGCCCACTTTTTCTGCGGATCGAGCTGGCCGGTGAATGTCTCGCCCGTGGAGTACGAGCGATTCCTCGGAGTCTTGCGGACTCAGGCCGGCCAGCTCGGATTCAAGGTCTCGACCGCAAAAGCTGCGGTGGAGTGAATCAGGCCGGCAGGCCGAACGATTTCAGGTCATGGCGGGCAAGGCGTTGCCAATCGTCGTCCTGCGAACTCGCAAGAAGCGCACGAACCGGGACGCCATGGGCCACGCCCTCGGGATAGAACGCGGCGCACCAAGAGGGGCGCAGGCGGCCATCGCCATCCCCCGGCACCTCGAAGGTCACCGCCAGCACGCCGGCCGCGCCGGCATGACGCGCCTCACCCAGACCCGTTCTCACCCAGCAGGCGAAACAGTCGAGATCGTCGGCGCCGACGGGAACCAGCATCACGACGCGATGAGCGGCCGTGTCGAAATGAATGGCGGGATCGAGCGAGGGCAGCGGCTGCGCTTCGCTCAAGGACGTCAGGGAAAGCGGCACCACGCCAAGATAGGACTCCAACAGCCCGACCATCTCGGCCGAGGTGGCCGCGTCGCGCAAGCGACGCCGCTCCGAGTCCGGAATTCGACACGCCCGGCGAAGAACGCTCACCGCATCGCCGGTTTCCGGGCTGACGGCCCGGCGGCTGGCGAGTGAAATGACGTCTTCCGCCGCGGCGGTGAGCATATCCATCGCCCGCAAGGGCATCGGCGCGCGCGACCGTGGCGCCGCCTCGAACCGATCCATCCGTTCCACGGAATTCTCCATAACCAATGCCGACATAAAACCCCCGTTTCAGTGACTATCGACCCCACCACCATGGCGAGATTTAACGGTTAAATACCGCAAGTTATTCCCAGATGCAAGAAAAATTTTCGATTGCCCCGCTTTTAGGGCGAAAACTCGCCGTTATCCCCTGCCTCGGGCAACTCGATTCCCAGCTCGGTCTGGATGTCGCGGCGGGCCTGTGCCAACTCATCGGCAAAGCGGGCGGACATCTCCCCGGTGCTCGAAAACAACTCGGCCGCGTTGAAGGCAGGATCGCGCGATTTCTCAAGCGCCGCGGTGACCACCGCCACCAGCCGCGATGCGCCCAAGCCTACGGCGCCGCCACGCAGCGCATTCGCGTGGCCTCGCCACGCCTCCACGTCGTGATCGGCTGCCGCCGCACGCATGTCCTCCAGCGCTTGTTCCGCCTCGTCCAGCATCAACTGCACGAACCGGGGGCCGTCGTCTCCCAAACTGCGGATCGAGGCCGAGGCGGTCTCGTCCAGCGTGGCCGTGTCCCGCCACGCGGGCAAGGCGCCTGCCAGCGCGGATTCCACCTTCTCCAGCACGGCAGCGCGGTCGTAGGGCTTGTCGAGCCAGTCCTGCGCGCCGGCGTCGCGGGCCTGCGCCCGCAATTTGGGACTGCGATCGGCCGACATCGCCAGCACGCATTTGGCGCCGCGGGAGGAACCCGTCATGGACTTGATCCGGGCGATCAGATCGACGCCCGAGCGTTCGGTTTCCAGATGCAGGTCGACCAACGCCAGCGCAAACCGCTCGGATTCCATCATTCGAAGGGCTTCGTCGGCGTCCGCGGCCTCCACCACGCGAGGTCGCCAGTCCGGCCGCAACATAAGCGAGAGCATGGTTCGGAAGCTGGCGGCATCGTCCACGATCAGAATACGATCTTCGTGGCCCGAAGACGCCTCGACCTGCCGCGCCAGCAAGTGGTCGAACTCCGCCGACTGCGATCGCCAGAGGGCAAGCGTCGCTGCGAGGTCAGGCCCCGTTATTCCTGACGCCAGCTTGTCGAGGGTGGACCGCAGTTGGCGGGCCGCCGCGGCCAAAGTCTCGTCGGTTGCCATTCCCATTCCCGAAAACACCGTTAATTCTTAAAGATGTACAATGCTACTTGGTTATGATGTAGATTACACCCTGCGATGATCGACGACGAGATACATGCCGTCCGGCTGTGGATCGCCAGCGCGCCGAACCTCAAGTTGAAGAGACAGGGGATCGTCGACGCAGGACGCGACTACCAGACCGTCACGGCCGCGGTCAGGAAATTTCACCGCCAGTTGCTGGAGGAGTTATCGAGGCTGGAAGACAAGAAGCGCCGCATCCTCACCTCGCCGTCCGAACATCCGAACTCCGAACCACCCGAACGACCACGCACCGTCATCCCTTTCCGGCCCCGCATTAGCGAAGAGACCCCATGAACACGAACATTCTTCCCATCAAAGCCAGTCAGGATGACGCCGACACCACCATTCGCATCCGCCAGAGCCTCAAGCGCGCGCTCGATGTCATCGCAGCCCGCGAGAAGGTGCCGCTCAAGCGCATCATCGACGACTTGCTGGCCTCCTTTGCCGAGGCCGACAAGGAAGGCCAGAAGCTCCTTTACATCCCGCGTGACCTGCAGCGTCGACTGAACGCCGTAGCCCAGCGCGAAGGATTTCATCTTGCGAAGTTCGTCGAGGAATTGCTGACGGATTACGTCCGCGCCGACGAACAAACGCATGGCAAGAGCGAGAAGGACGAAGAGCAGCGCAAGGTGGGATAAGCGATGGCGACGACCGGGGGGACGAAAAAGGCTTCGTTTTTGAGCCGGCAGGCGGCCGGCCACACGCACGTGCTGCTCGGGAAGGAGCAGCGCGACCGGCTCAAGTTCATCTCGCGAACGCTGGGGCGTTCCATGGTGGATGTGCTCAACGAAATGGTCGACACCGGCGTTCGCGACTGGGAGAGGCAAAACAGCAGAAGCCTCGCCTCGGCGATGGAAAAGAAAGGGTTGCCGACCGACTATGAGTGAGCTTGCCGCGTGGCCTGCGCCACATTGCCCACTCGCGCAGTTTCGTACCTTCGAGTCGGTCGAAACCATACGCCATTATCTGCACAACGCGATCGCGGATTGCGAGGAATATCTCGCCGCGTTGCACGCCACCACGCCGGATGTCACGGACCCCGCGAACCGGCGCCTGCTGCATCAACTGGAAGGCCAGTTCAAAAGTTTCGATCACCTGACTGGGTACACCGCCTGTCGATCGATATTGGACACCTCCGAGACCGCAGTGAACCCCGCAGCACTGGCGACGCTGGTCGCCAGTGCGAACGACCTTCTCTCACTCTTGCGTTCGCAACCAGAACTCACCGCGTGATCGCTCCCAAGCGGCAAAAGGCAAAGGGACGCATCTCGCACGGGCAAGCTTGTTCGGCCAACAGGAAAACTTTCTCAAGGGGACTCCATGACCATTCCGGACATCAAGGTTGAAATCTTCTCGAACAAAAACACCAAGGGATGGGCTTACTGCATCACCGTCGATGGAAAAGAAGAAGCCGACGAAGACGGACTTGACGAATTCGAGGACGCGGAAGCGCGGGCCGTGGAAGAGATGCGGTTGGTACGGAAAAAATTTCGCTACACCCCCGTTCGCGCACGTTTGGAAAAAGCGAACGCGGGGCTCGCCGGTCTCAGCGAGGCGGCGCGCGCTTGCGTATTGAACAAGGGCTCGCTTGCGAGCGCCGCCACCGTCTCGGAAATCGCCGGCGCGCTTGAACGGGGCGTCTTCGATTACGGCGATTTGCGCAGTCGTGGACTGCCATTGCGCGAAGAAGTGGCAAGCTGGGTTGCAGCACGCGTGGCAAGCCCGTGAAGGGGTTCCTGTCGTCCCGTCAGCGCAAGGACCCGGCGCTCGGACAATCGCTGTTCCGCCGACTGCGGCCGCTGATCATCGGACTGATCGCCGTCATTGTCTTCATTCTTGTACTGACGTGGGGATCGTTCCAGCTCACGATTGCGCTAGTGGGCTTCCTCAACGGCGAAAGCGTCTGGTCGAAGGCGCAAAAACAGGCATCGGTCGAGCTTGCAGCCTATGCCCGCACCGGCGATCGACAAGCCCTCGCGAATTTCCAAACGAACTACGCGATCGTCGCAGCAGACCGCGAAGCGCGTGACCTGATCACGGCCAACGCCGATGATGAAGAAACGATCCAGAGGGATTTCAGTCACGGCAACATCATTCCACAGGCGATCAACAGCGTCATTTTTGCTTTCCGACATCTGCAATGGGCGCCGTTCCTGCATGAAGCGACCACCGCATGGCGCTCGGTCGACGGCGACGTCGAGGAGTTGAACAGCATCTCGCTCCGAGTCGAAGAGCTTTACAAGACCCATGCCATGACGGCGGAGCGACGCGAGGCGATCATGTCGCGAATCGACGACTTGACGCGGATCATCGAACCCCAGACAAAAATCTTCTCGCTGGCGATCGCAAACGGTGCCAGTTGGCTGAGCCGCGTCCTCTTCATCAATGTTTGTTTCATGGCGCTGGCCGCGTTGTCGCTCTGGCTGTTTTCGGCACGGCATGTGCTCCGTGGCATTCGCAGCACCGAGGATCGATTCCGCGCGCTATTCGAAAACGCCGCCGATGCGATCATCGTGGTCGATCCCATCAACGAGCAGATCGTCGACGTCAACCGAACCGCGATGCGATGGACCGGCAAGCCGTCCGCTGCCTTGATCGGCATGCCCTACAGTGACCTCTTTGCCAAGGACGACACCGAGTTTTTAGACATCTCCGGCGTCATGGTACTCGCCGGCGCCGACGGCCACTCCCGGCCGGTCGAGACGGAACTTAGCCGGGCGGCCGGGTCGAACGTACAGGTTCGAATGGCCGTGCTCCGGGACGTCTCCGAACGGATCGCGCTCGATCGCGAGCGCCGTGAAGCTGCCGTGATGGGACACGAGCTGAAAACGCCGCTGAATGCCATCGTCGTCGCCGGGCAGGCTCTGGAAGACAACCCTGCACAAGAGGAGGTCGAGGAACTCCTGCGCATGGTCAAGGCCAATGCGAAGCTCTTGGAGCGGCGAATCTGGGACTCCATCGATATGGACCAGATAAGCAAGACCGGCCGCCTGCCAATGACGCTGGCCGCGTTCACGCCGCAAAATCTCCTCGACGCCGTCCGGACCGAGACTTGGGCCGGCGCTTGGATGCGCCGACAGCAGCTCGTCATCTCCATGGCACATGGGGACCCCAATTGTCACGTCACCGGTGATCCGAATCGAATTCAGCAGGCGGTCTCGAACCTGATCGGCAACGCCTTCAAATTCAGCCCCGAAGGATCGACCATCACCGCAACACTCAACACGTCACGCCGGGACGACGGCCAGATCGGATTCGAGTTCGCAGTCATCGACAACGGCATCGGCATCCCGCCGGACAAGCGCGGCAGCATCTTCAAGGCCTACTACCAAGCGCACAACTCGAAGTCTCGTGGATACGACGGCCAAGGCATCGGCCTGTATCTGGTCCAGACGATTTCAAACCAGATGAAAGGCGAGATTCGCGTCGAGGACAACCCCGTCGGCGGCACGATCATCCGCTGGTCGTTCAGCCTTCCGGAGGCGCCGGCGGAGTCCACGTCGGCCGGCTTGTCGATTCCTGTGCTGCTCGCCCAGCATCGTTTGAACGTCCCGCCCCTCCGCTGCCTCGTGGTCGACGACGTCATTTCGAACCGAATGGGCTTGCGCATCATTCTGGAGCGCGCGGGACATCACGTCGTCGAAGCGAAAAACGGGCTCGAAGCGCTCCAACAAATTCTCGCATCCACCTACGATGTGATGTTCCTCGACATGCAGATGCCGATCATGTCGGGTGAGGAGCTGCTGGATAATCTGCAACAACGAAAATTGACCAATCTACCGGTTATCATCGCGGTGTCGGCCAGCTCCGGGGTGCACCTCACCCTGCAGGACTTGGGCAAACCTATCGCTCACTATCTACCGAAACCCATCTTGGTCGAGCGGCTACTCCCATTGTTGGAACTCGCGGCCGAGAGACCGCATCGCACGGACAACTGAGTGTCAGTGGAATTGTTCTCCGCATGCACGGAGATCACAGCGAACGTGATTCGCGGCCCAAGGTGAACCACCTTTCATCTCCGCAAGCGCGGAGAGCACTTTGCCACACCAAGAGCAGTGGCTGAGTTCCTCCTTTTATCTCCGCATGCGCGGAGAACACTCGATAACCCGAACGTTAACGCATCAGTCAAGCCTTTTATCTCCGCATGCGCGGAGAACACCCGTCACGTTCTATCGGCGCGCTAACCAAATCCCCTTTCATCTCCGCTAGCGCGGAGAGCACGGAAAGGGAGCAGGCCGCACCTTCGCTTGGGTCCTTTCATCTCCGCGTACGCGGAGAGCACCCAATTCCATGGATTACCCGATGTCCTTGGCACCTTTCATCTCCGCATGCGCGGAGAACACATTTTGGTTGGGCGCTGCGTCGAGGAAATGGCCCTTTCATCTCCGCTTGCGCGGAGAACACGGCCGGCTGACGTTTACGCGCATCGAGAGCGTCCCTTCATCTCCGCTTGCGCGGAGAACACCTGGTCAACGATTCGCTTTCTGCAGCTGGCAGCCTTTCATCTCCGCATGCGCGGAGAACACGGTTATGCATAGTGTGCGCCCTTGCTCTGCTTCCTTTTAACTCCGCATGCGCGGAGAACACTCAAACCGGAAGATCGCGTGGCTGCACGACCACCTTTTATCTCCGCATGCGCGGAGAACACGACGTAGCTTTTTGAGGCCGGCGAGGATGTCGCCTTTTATCTCCGCATGCGCGGAGAACACTAATGTGGAAGGCGCGAGAGGCCGCAGCGACGCCTTTTATCTCCGCATGCGCGGAGAACACACACTCGGCCATCAAGACTCTTGGGTAGTCCTCCTTTTATCTCCGCATGCGCGGAGAACACTGTGAAGACTGAAGCAAGAGATGCCGGGTATTCCTTTTATCTCCGCATGCGCGGAGAACACATTCCACCCAAAAAAAACGACCTGTATGAGAACCTTTTATCTCCGCATGCGCGGAGAACACCGGAAATTTTCTCTCTATTTGGTCGATCGCTATCTTTTATCTCCGCATGCGCGGAGGAGAACACGAAGCCGGCGCAATGAGCCAGCGGAGCAGAGCCCTTTCATCTCCGCATGGGCGGAGAACACTCTTGCAACTGCCGAACGTGTGCTCAGTAGCCACTTTCATCTCCGCAGCGCGGAGAGCATAGTCTGCATAGTGTGCGCACTTCGTCTTTGCTCCTTTTATCTCCGCATATGCGGAGAACACGATGCGGGCTGCATCGTCGCCGACATGGGCGACCTTTCATCTCCGCATATGCGGAGAAAACGGGGTCGTTGAGGTCGACGGCGGGCACTTCGGCCTTTTATCTCCGCATGCGCGGAGAACACAGCCGGATCGCAGAGATAGGTGCGGATGGTGCCCCTTTCATCTCCGCGCTAGCGGAGAACATAAAATCGGCAACCTGCGCCTGACGCAGATCATCCTTTCATCTCCGCATACGCGGAGAACAGAGCATGGTTACCATCATGCCCGGTTCTAGGAGCAAAACCGACGCCATTGCAAAGGTAATGGCGTCGGTTCCTGTTTCTGTTTCAAGCAAAAGAGAATGTTTGGATGCGTGCAGGGTCCCGCGAGCGATCGTCAGAAAGGCGATGCGGGTGCGAAGTGGCACGACCCCCGGGTGATGAATATCCCCCATCACACGGATCGTTGATGGCCAAGTTGGAAAAGAACGGACCTCTGCGTTCGCAGTATACCCACGGGGTTCTACGATCGCATCATTTCGCTTCGTTCGAAGCAGAACGAAGCATCCCAAAGCCAAAGCGTTTGTGGCGTCCGAGCCCGCGGCGCCACGCTTCATCCGCGCGGGCCGCGTTGGCGATCTTGACGCGCAGGGAAAAATCCGTGATCGGCAGTTCAATGCGCTGACGACTGTTCTGCCCGCGATCGACTTTCAATCCGGTTGCCTGATAACGTCGAATCACTCCGAATTCCTGCAGGACCATGCCGTGTTCAGACAACAGCAACTGCAGCCATTGCCCCAGCTCGCACTCCGGCACAGAAGTGATCTTCTGGTCGATCGCCCGCCGCCGGCCGGTAACCAGCGCCGCGACAAAATCGGTCCCTTGGCGAGGTGCTGAAACGCCTCGATCGAGATACTCGCTGCGCACGCGCGCCATATGCTCGCCCACGAGAACGTAGAGGAAATCCGCGCCACGCTTGACGTACGGCGACATGACTTTCCAGACCTGCTGGTGCCGCAGGTAGATGTCCCCGGTCGAACCGGGGAGTGCCACCAGCATCTCGCGAGGCACATCCATCAGAGCGGGCGCCACACAGTCGTCGCGCCTTCGCCCATCCAGTAGGGTGGGCGAAGGCGCCCGACGGCCGCTGCATAGTCGGCCACCGGCTCGGGCATGTTGCGCTCCATCCAGTGACGCTGCGCTTCTTCGTCTTCCTCGACATTGAAACTGTGCACGCGCCCTTCGTCCAGCCGCGCATGCTTGCCCAAATTCGTGATGTGGTTGAGCAACGCGTTGAGTCGATCCGGATCGCCGATACACCACGCCCGGAACTGCTCGGCATGCTCCAAGGTGTACCAAAACGCATCGGGTTTGAATTCCCCGCGCAGCATGTCGATCTTGGCCAGCGGACGGCCGCTGAATTTCTGTTCCGCGGTGCGGGCCACGAGTTCGGCTACATTCGTCTTGGCGGTCATGTAACGACGTTCGAGACCCTGCGATTCGAGTGGCCGGATCATCGAGGCCTTCCACACCCAGCCCGAGTTCGTGTGATGTTTTTCGAAGGGCAGTTCCTCCAAGATGCTCTCGTAGGTGAACTTGCGCCCTTCGACCAAAGCTTCTTGCACGAGCGCAAAACCGATGAGGCCGTCCAGATGGAACGACAATGACGGGCACCATGGCGTCGAGAGCGTCCAGTCGATCCGCAGGGGCACCATGTGCGGGGCGCTCATTACGCCGCGTCCTTGACCGGTTCCGTCTTGGACGGATACACCATTTCCAAGTCGTCCAGCGTCATCGCAGCCAGTTCGCGTTCCGCGGCCGAAACGTATTCGCCCAGCGCGTCGTTGAGGAGGTAGCTGGTCACGTGATCGGATGCCCGGAAAAGATTGGGCACGATCTCGCGATCGTCCTCCCACAGGGCAAGATCGGCTTCGAACCGGCCGAAACCACGCGCCGTGCCGCCGCCAAGCTGATTGGCGTTGGCCCAGTCTTGAATCGCCAGCAACAGCAACCCCACTTGTGCGGGCGTCGCCTGCGGCTTCAAGCGCGCCCAGAACTGCAACGGCGTGCCCGGAAGCATCGCCTCGATCTGGACCAGATTGGCGACATCCTTGGATAGCGCCCCTTTGCTGGCCACGAATTTTTCGCCCCGCTCCTTGGCATCTGCCTTGGCCTTCTTTTCCGCCGCCTTGTTGGCACGGCCTTCGCCAATGGACTTGAGGTATTCAGAGAGCGATTCGAAATAATTGGTGATGTAGCCCTCCCCCTTGCCGGCGAGAAGATCGTCGCGCGGTGCCATCGTCACGGTCGTCGTCAGCGACACATCACGCATTCCGACAACACGACCTTCCTCGTCCCTTTCCTCGTAGCTGAGATTGGCCGCCGGAATCATCGAGCGGTCGCGAAGCGACCAGTGGAAGCGGCGACTGCACCACTCGACCAGCGGGATGAGGTGATCGACCGAGTAGCTGGAATGGAACATGTAGGGACCACCGCCGAAGAGCCCCGCAAAAGCTTGCCGGCTGCCCTTACTCAGGACTTCCATCGACGCTTGCTCGCCGATGCTGCCACGCCCCTTCGAGCCGCCATTCAGAATTTGGAACAGCTCGCGGGGCACGTCCCTGTTGAGCGTGTCCAGCACGCGCTTGGCTGCCGCACGGCGAATGAGGCCGCGCAGGCTGCCCGCTGTGACGTACGGAATCGTCCGGATTTTTTTTCCGTCGTCCCAGACGCGGGTCTTGATGGTGGCGCTGAGCCCACCTTTCTGACTGTCGGGCGCGGTCTGGAAGACCGGTGTCGTGGTCGTGATCGTGCCGATGATCTGAAGCATGGAAAATCCTCGTTGCAGTGGACGTTGGTTGACAGAGTTCGTGGAGAACTATACCATTACCGAATACAAAAGCAAGCGGTAATGGGTAATATCAATGCAAACAACGGTTTTTTTTACCTTTCCGACTACATACGCACCGGAACCGCGCCGGGATTCCGCCGCATGGCGGACGGCCTTCGTCGAAGCGGGGCTCGGCAACTTTGCTGACTGGAATCAAATCCGGGTCTGCGCAGTCAGGAACCTCCTCTGGCTGATTTCGGGATCGCCCGCAGCCAATCCGTGGCTGACTGCGCGACTCGATGGCGTTGCCGGCGTCGTGGCAGGCGTCGTTGGCGATGCTCTTTCGATGGAGGTGCGCCAGCGCGCTGTCACCGTGCGGCACGATGCGCAGGTCCACGCGTACCGCCTTCCTGTCTGGGTGGCAGCCAAGTGGCAGCGCGGCAATGATTGGGCCGCGCAGCGCGCCGAGCCTCAACCCACCACTGCTCTGGTCACGATGGCCCGCACGATCGAGCGCCAACTGTGCCGGGAATTGCGGACATGGGATGTGTTGCCGACCTCCCTTGCGATGGGCGAACCCTTCCTCGCAATCGGCAACGCCGGACGTGCATTGCCGGTACGCGCCATCTCGGCCGAACGCAGCGGCCACGGCAAACCGATGGATGTTCTGGTACGCCGTCCGCTCATTTTCCTTTCCTCATGGCGTCTGGAAGGGGAGTTCTTCGCCGGACCCTTGGCCTCGCTCGGCTTTGGCCGCGTTCTCAGGACGCGACTGCCGGAGCAGATGGATCGCAACATGCAGAACGCGCTGCTCGATCTCACTCCCACCGGAGAAAACGCATGATGATGGACTCGCACGTGATCCTCTCCGCCTCCGCGTTGTACCGGCAAGCCGGCAACGTCACCCCACAGGCGCATGGCACCGCAAAGACCGATTCCTATTGCGTCATGTGCGCCGCACCGCTGCCTGCTGGGACTGCCGCCAATCCGGTTGGCAACACGACTTTCGACAAGTCCTTCAACAACAAATTCGACTTGCGCGCCCTCACCGGACGCTATGTCTGTGGCGATTGCGAAGCACTCTGGTCGCAGGAATGGATGCAGAAGTACAGCAAGACGTTCGCCACGATGGATGGTGTATACAAATTCGCTTCGAACGAACAGCAGGCCGCCTTCTTTCTCCATCCGCCCGAGCCTCCGTTCTGCGCCATTTTCAGCACGAAGCAGCAACAGCACATGATCTGGCGCACGCCGGTCTCGCTCTCCCGCGAACTTTATACCGTGCGTCTGGATGGCGAATTGCTGACGATCCGGCAGCCGGTGTTGCTCGCCGGATTGCATGCGTACCGGTTCGCCGAATCGCTCATGGCCAACACGCCGCTTGCGCGTACTGGCAAGCGGATCAATCCGCCTGCTGCATTGTTCTCGCGCGAGCTGGCGATTCAGACGCTGTCGCTGCGCGCCGATGTCGTCGAATTGCTCGCACAGACGGGCGACGGATGGGTCGTCGAGGCAATGAACCGATTGTCGGCCGGCGAATGGTGGGCGCTCAATGTGATTCGACATTTTGACCCGGAGAACCCCCCCGAGTACCAGCGTGCCATCGAGGGTACCGACTAATGGCCACGATCAAGGTGCGGATTCCGGCAGCTGACCGTTTCTTCTACTCAGCCGGAAACCTGTCGGCCGCCGTCAAGGCCAAACTGGTCGAGGCCCTCGCGCAACTGGCGGCCTTGCCTGCTCCCTCCTCGCCCGCGGGGTCCGCGCCCGGCGAGACCGTGGCGATCTACGTTTCTGCCGAACAGGAAGCCGCGCTGCGAGCGCTGGCGGGCGCCCACGAGATCGACGGCCCGGGACCGGCGGCAACCGCCCTGATGCACGGGTGGGCTCGCTCGCAGCGCCCTTCCCCACCCGAACCTCCCAAGCCGGCTACCAATAACGCCCTTTCGACGCTCGACCGCATCAATCAAGCGTTGGGGCAAACCACACGGCACGATCAGGCACGGTTCTACAACGGGCTGCAGCGCAGCCTGAAAGACCACACACCGCACAGCGTGATCTTTGCCGAAGCCTCGACAGGCACAGGCAAGACGCGCGCGTATCTGGCTGCCGCTCTGGACTGGTGCGCCTCGCATACGCGCGATGATGAGGCGCAGAGCGTCGTCATCGCGTTGCCCAGCTACAACGTGCTGCTGCAGACCCTCGCGCAGTGGCGCCGAGTCGAATCAGTGATGACGCCACCGCCGTGGGAGGTCGTGGCTGGGCAACAGGAATTCGTCAGTGCAGCAGCGCTCGAACGCATGCTCACCGAAAAGCCGGATACGCCCGGTGCGGAGAAGGCGCAGGCGTGGCTGAAAGCCCGCGGCCCGGCGGCGCCGGACGATCCGATTGGCCACCGCTGGATGATGCGCAGCCTGCGCGCTGCGACGGACTTTGCGTTCCAACTCGATGCGGAAGTCGTTCTCAACGCCGACTCCAGCGACTCCGATGAGGGAATGCACGCCTACCACCAGCAATTCACGCATGCTAAAACAGCATCCATCCTCTTTTGCACGCACGCCATGTTGGCGGTGGATATCCGGGCGCGCACACGGCATGCCATGACGGCCTATCACGCCGCGACGGACATGCGCGCCGGTGAGGTCGCGTGGGCAAGCTGGGGGAAACTGGAAGCGGAGGCCCGTGCGAAGAAGAAAACGTGGGAAATCGCCAACGACCTACTCGAAACGATGTCCGATGCCGACGCAGGCCGTCTGCCGCGCATCGGGCTCCTGATCGTCGACGAGGCTCATTTGCTGGAACAATCATTCGCTCAGGTCTTTGCCTCGGGCGCATCCCTCACCCGGTTGACCCGGGCGTTACGACGACTGCACGAGGAGGCCCCGCGCGTCATCAGCAAAGATGAGCTGGCCGCACTGGAAGCATGCCGCACCAAGCTGATGAACTACGGCGACCGGCACGGCATCGAGCCGCGTCGAGTCGACGATCAGAGTCCGCAGCTGCAGTCGGCAGTGCGCGGGCTCACGGGCTTGCTGAGCGACATCTTGGCCAAATTGCCGGCCAAGCTCAAAGGCTCGCCCGAGGCGCGCTACTTGCGCCTGACCTCGCAAGCACTGACGGTCGCGGCCAATGCGGCGGGCGATCGAACGGGTATGACGACCCGGGTGAGCTGGTCACCGTCGGCGCATTGGCCCTCGATCGAGGCCGGTCGCTACGACGTCAGTCGTGAACTGGATTTCCTGTGGGCGATCGCCGTACAAGACTGCTCCATTCTGGTGTCCGCCACCTTGTTCGATGATGTGACCATTGCCGGCCTCGAAAACACGCGCCGCATCCTGAGCGTGCGCAGCTCGCTGGTCCGCGCTCTTGATCCCATCCGTCCGGCGTGGCTTACCGATCCGGTCACGCTGCATCTGGTGGGCAACACCGTGCATGCCGATGGCGTGGAACGATTTCGCCGCCCCTCGCGCCGGGATCATCTCCCCCCGGAAGACCTCATCGAGCGAACGGAGCGTTGGCGACAGGATGTCGCCCAATATGTGGCGGAAGCCTACAAGAGCGCGGCCGGCGGCGTGCTGGTGTTGATGACCTCCCACGAGGAACGTGCCGAGTTGGCGCGTCGTTTGAGTGATCTCATTCCGGAGAACTGCCTGATCGCACAGAAGATCGGCACCGGCGTGGAAGCCGTCCGGGCGCAATTCCTTGCGATCACCGCCGCCGGGCATCGTCCCTGCCTGATCGGCGTCGGTGCGGCATGGACGGGACTGGACATCTCCGGGGACGGGTTGGAGACGGTGATCGGACGCACCGTACCTCCCGGGGAGGACAACGTGATGACCGATCTGGTGATCCCGGTGGCGCCGCTGGGCGTCAACCGGAGCCTGACGCACGAGTGGCGACGTGAGCGCACCGGTCAGATTGCCGAGATTGGTGCGACCGCCCTGACCTTCAAGCAAGGGATCGGCCGGCTGGTGCGCCGCGAAGGGCTTCCGCACAATCGTCGTCTGCATTTTCTGGATGCGAGAATCTACAACCCCAAGTGGAATCCGCAGCTTCGGCCGATCCTCCGTGAATTGAGTCGATATTCCGACCGAAGGACCGTTTGAGATTCGAATCGGCATCGCATCAACGCGCCGGCGGATTATCCAAGGAGCCAACATGCGCAACATGAGCTTTGCATTGACCACCGCTCAGATGCAGGCGCGTACGAAGACTGTGACGCGTCGAATGGGCTGGGAACGCCTCAAGTCCGGCGAACTCGTGCGGCCGGTCTACAAGGCCATGGGCTTGAAACGCGGCGAGAGTCCGCAGCCCATCTGTGATCCGGTGCGAGTCATCCTCGTTCGCCGGGAACCACTGCACGCCCTCCTCGATGACCTCGACTACGGGTTCGCCGAGGTAGCGAAAGAAGGATTTGCCAACCATCCGCAGTATCAATGGCCATCCGCCTTTGTCGAATTTTTCTGCGGCACACACCGCGGCTGCACTCCGCAAACCCTCGTGACACGGATCGAGTTCGAATTCGTCGCTGCACTTGCATGATATACCGAACTGGTATATAGTTCACTCGCACAACGAGCAAGACCCGGAGACAACAGAGCGAAGCAAGCGGGAAAAGCAGGCGCGAAGCCCGGCGGACGAAGAAGTAGCGAGATACCCGAATGGCAAATGCCGCAAGTAGGGTTCGGCCTTGAGTCGAGTAGCGAAACGGAGTCGGGTTCGGGACTGGCATTCGGTGTCGTAAGAACGTGGAGTGAGTGCGGCTCAGCCACGCAGACCGACGAACTGCAAACAAGTTTGTGGGCGGCCACTCCGGGCCTTGCTCGTTGTGCGATCTTATGGAGGCAAGCCTGTGACGACCTCATACATCGCTTCCTTTGCGCTCTGGGCCCTCGTGATCCACATGAACCGCCGCGCATGGCCGCGCTTGATGAAGGAACCTCGCGGAAGCGTCAGCGGTACCGATTTGTTCGCGGCCGCATCGTTCTGGGGTGCTGCGGTCGTGATGAGCGGCAGTGCCCTCTACTTCTATTGGGATATCGCTCCACTCTGGGCATGGCCCGTCCTCGCCATGAGCGTCAGCGGGCTCGCCATGCTCGCCGGCCGGGCCGCATTGGGTTTGCCAAGCTAGATTCTCCAGAACGCAGTTATGCGACCTGCGCTGTGGCGCGGACCTGAGCGCGGCTCGGGGCTTGCTGCGATCGCGTCTCGCTTCGAGCGTTGAGCGCCTCGGTGTATTGCTCAAACGCACCGACGAGATCGCGCGCCCTGCCGAAGTCGAATCGCGTGGCCGTAAACACGGCCTCTTTCAGCTCGATCCACGACCGCGCATCGAGCAGGCCTCCGAACTGGTCCAGCCTCAATGCGACCTGATCCGGCGCGAGCTTCGCGATAAACCCGATCGCCTTGTCCGTCTCGGGTCGAAACCAGCGCCGCCGGGAAAACCCCAAACCCGTCTCGTCGAACAAGACGGCGTGGTTTTCGCGGTCGATTTCCTGCAGCAAGCTTTGATTCTGCCCCTTGTAGGCCGTGATGATCTGCTTGTCGGGAAACCGGTCGCAAACCGAGCACAACGCCTCGCTGGAAACCGCGCTGCCGATCTTGATGCGCGCCACGTGCACCGCGAGATCGTCCAGCCGCCCTTGCAGAAATTCTTCCACCCCGGCCGCATTAACGAGATGCAACGCAGCGCGCGCATGCTTGGCCTGAACCATGGGGAGGACTTCCGCGAGCCAGCGGCGGTGGTTGGCCTGCTTGAGCCTTTCCGGAGCAGCCCGGAAATGAAATCCCAATTCGACATTGGGCCAGCTCGCCATCTCATCCAGATGAGAGCCACGAACCTCCTCGTCGAGTCCGGCCAACGTCAAGCGCACCGGCACGCCGGCTTTCAATTTCTGGGGAAGTAGTAGTCTCGGCATTTGTTTGCTTCCTAAGAATCAGCAAGAGGTCCTATGGCGACATGGACTCTTCCGCATCGGCATGTGCTCGACGCATCAGCGTGTCGAAATCGGTCAAGTATTTCTCTGGTTCGTCGATTGAGATCAGCGGGGTTTCGAACGCCACGCCGCTGGCATCGTTCTCGCAACTCAGCCACCAGAAATCCCTGCTGACGATGATCAAGGGAATGGTGAGGCCAGAGGATTCCTCTTGCGCCAGAATCGTCTGCGCTGCCGCATGTCCCGCATCGATCAAGACCGAGGCTTCGCCATCGGACGCTTCGCCGACCGCCTCGTAGAGCCGCGCCAAGTGCGAACCGTCTTCGCCCTCATCGCACTCCACCGGCCATTCCTCGACGAACCCCACGGCCGCGTACGCTCTGACCGAATCCAGATCGTGTTCCAACACAATGGCGCGCAGAGCCGCGATCTTCGCCTGAAAAGAAGGAGACCAGTCCACTCGCGCAAAGGCAGGGACGGTCGCAAAATCGTCGGTGGTGCTCACCGGGAGAACGAGCATCTTCGTCATGGAAACCTCATGCTGTGGATGGGGATGGGGATGCCCAACAGAAACATCAGGGAGAAGGCGAATCTTCTTCGATTGCCTGTGGTACAGAGACGAAAAGAACCTGTTCCGTTTTCCGCAAATTCAAGTCCCAAGCTGGGTGACGCTCGGGGTCGCAGACGAAGCCATAGGGGCTGCGCGTTTCGTACTCCGCTTCCGGCACCAAGAAATAACGGTAGCCTTCGGGGCCGGTTCGAGTGCGTTCCCCGCCCAGTGAAGCAGCGACACCCACCCAGCCCTTCGGAATGCGATCGTCCCAATCTCCAAATGCAGAAATCGAGATCAATCGATCCGCGTTCGCGCGCAGGAACTCGCGCCGGTCCTTGACGATGGACTCACCGGGCGCGATCACCGCTCCGGTAAAGGCCTCGTAAGCGTCCGGATACCATTGCTTCACGGTCTTTTCGATCGTCCCGAGGGTTTCCGGTTCCGACATTTGAGCCGCAACTTCCGGAAACACGAACGCAACCTTGGCCCACTCGCAATCCTCCTCGTACCAGCCCGCGTCGCCGTCCGTGGTCTGGCGAAAGACTTCGGGCACGGCCGCGTTGCGTTCGGGACTGAGATAGAGGCCACCGTGCGACGAGGTGCCAACCTGCACGACGCCGGGCACCAATTCCCTTGCGTAATCGATGCGCCCCCAAGGGGACGAATCGCCAACTTTCACGGTCACGGACATCTGCTTCTCCTGATATTCGTCATGTCGGCGCTCACGGTCCGCAGATTTCCAGCGCGTCCTCTTCAGACATCGACGAATCCTCGAACCCGAAGTCGTCTTCGACCACGAACGCGCTGTCCAGTGGTTCGAGCATGGCGCCGTCCTCGTCGGGCTCGCCGGCGCCGAACTCGTCTTCGAACTTCTGATCGGCCGCCATGCTGTGCAGAACGATGTCGGTGACGCGTGCAACCACATCGTCCTTGTGTGCGCGCTCCAGCGATTTGCACCACGCCGAGAACGTCGGCGCGACCGTTTCCAGCATGCCGTCGACGCGCGCACCGGCGCCTTGCTTCTTCGCACCTGTGCGAACCGCAGCCACGAACGCCTCCCAGCGCGGATCGTCGCTCAAGGGTGCCGCAGGCGCCTTCCCGGCGGCCTTCTCTCGCACTGGCTCGTCCTGTGGCGCCGGACGATCCGCCCTGCCGGCGGCCTGCTCAAAGCTCGGCAGTCCGAAGCGCATACCGGTACCCAATTTCGGCGGGGCGCGCTCGCCATCCGGCACGCGCAGGCCGTCCAGATCGGCCGTCATCTTGGAAGCCAGTTCCGGCATCAGCGCCAACACCTTGTTCGCGATCGCATCGGCATCGCGAGCCGCCACAAACAAGGCATTGGGGTTGTCAGTGAGCACTTGCGACAGATACTCGACGGTCTGCACCACCTCACCGCGCTCATCCACCCAGCTCTCGGGAAACGGATTGCCCGTCACGCCGAAGGCGTCCTTGAGCACTTGCGTCGCGATGCTCAATCGCAGGTGCTCTTCCATGACCGCCCAGACTTGCGATTCCCCGTTGACCTTGGCGTGCTTGTCGGTCTCGCCGATGGCACGCGCCAACTGGTAAAGGAGCGTCGCTTCCCGAGTCGCGTTCAGCGCCTCGGTTCTCGGCTCCTCTTGAGGACGCACGCTCCCCGGAATTCGAATCACGCCCTGCTCGCGGTCGACGCCACCCACCGAGCCCGGGGTGACCACCACATTCACCTTGAACCCCGCGCGCTCCGCGAGTTGGGTCAACGAGAAAATCGCAGGCTCATTCGGCTCAGGTTTCTCGTACGGCGCCAACCCGACGACATCCTGACCGTTGAAGACCGCGTAGTACCGAACCGTCGGCCGACGCGGCCGCTCCGATTTTTCCTCCGGCTCCGCGGGCGGGATCGACACCGATTCGCCCACGCCGATCGCGCTGGCGTCGAGGGTGATGTCTTCTTCCTTCGCCGCGGCGGACTCGATCGCTTCCGTCATCTCGATCGGCGCCGGCCACTTCCAGACTTCGATGTAGGTTGCCTTCGCACCTTTGCGCACAGACAGACCCGAGGCCTTGACTTGATCGAACGTCATCCAGCGGGGATCGTCGGACGCGCGATCCATCTGCTCCAGCCAGAGATTGATGCGGTTGCCACCGGTATACCGACGACCGGTCTTCGCATTGATCGGCTGGCCCGGAACCGCCGTCGCATGAGCCTCCCAAGGCAGCGCATCTTCCTTGCTCAGAGCATTTTCCAGTTTCCCGGTGACCTGAACGCGATAGCTGGGTCTCTTGTTTGGCTTGCTCACGACTGAACTCCTAGAAATTCCGAATCGTCGAATTGGTATTCGATCCCAAGGTCTTCCGATTGAATTCGACTGGCATCGGGGTCCCAGCGATCGAGCCCCGCCGCGACACACGCTTCCGGCGAGGCATGCGTTCCGAGATCGGGCACGACTTCGGTGAAAGTGACACCGGCAGGCCGGCCGCTTTCCCACGCCCCCATGAACGTCTCGGCATCCTCGACACTGTCGAAGGTCGCGGCGGCCGCCTGACCGACCGGGTCGAGCTTGGACCAGAAACCCAGCCCCAAGCAGGAGCCCAGATACACACCCATTTCCGGGTGCACGATCACGCACGCTTTCTTCGAAAGAGGATTCAGGGTCATGCCTTCTCCGGGTTTTCCATGGACCAACGGAAACGCGTTGCTGGATTTAGGGGGAATGTTCATACCGCCTCCGAAAACAAGGGCATGTCGCCCCGCACACGGCGTTTGCAAAGCGCGACGTTCTTCGGGTCGTTCTCGATCAGGATCGCGTCGAACCCTTCGATGTCTGCGGCATGGCCCGTGCTACCGCTGCCGGCGAACTGATCGAGGGTGGTGCCGCCCGGCGGCGTGACCAGTCGAACGAGATATCGCATCAACGCCGTGGGCTTGACGGTTTCGTGCGGGTTTTCACCGCCGACATTTCTGTCGGCTGGGCTGGCCTTCGCCGAGTAGAAAAATCGTGCGGCGCTTCCGACGTCATCACGAATCGGGGCAGACGCTGCAATTCGCCCGAACGATCCAAACGTATTTTTGGTGGGGCGGCTCGCCTCGACACCACGGACGGGCGAACGCGCGCCGGCAGCACGCGGAAACGACGTCACGACGGCTTCGCTTCCATCGTGGATGACATTCGCCGGCCAGCGCCCCAGCGGGCTCGCCTTGCCGCACGTCATCTTGAAGTTCATGTCACGATCGCGGTTCTCGGCGTGGCCGCGATCGCCGCTGCAGTTCCGTGCATAGTCGGCATCGCGCACAGGAACCCGGCAACCGTTGATGTTCAATGCGCCGCAACCATGAAGGGAAAGGTTGTCGTACAGATTCGCGGCGCTGGCCTTGCGCGCCACGATGATCGGCTCGTACGCCGGCTTGAGTGCACTCCCCCACCCCTTCCATTCCCCCTTCAAGTTCTTCGACTTGGGAAACCCGCTGCCGTACATCCACGCCAGCTCGGACCCCAATCCCACCTGATCATTGAGGAGTTCCAACAACGCTCCGCGCTGTGTCTCGTCGAGGCTATCCCACAGATGGCCATACTTCGTCTCGGGCTCGCATTCGAATCGGATGCGATCACGAATCTCGAACCCGGCATCCTCGATCGCGCACGCCAGCCGGTGGCAGGTGCGCGTGCCACCGAATGCCAGCAGATAGCCGCCGGGTTTCAGGATGCGCCAGCATTCGCGCCACATGGCCACGTCGAATGCGACATCCCCGCCGTCCCACTCTCTTCCCATGAATCCACGCGACGTCGCGCCGGCGCGAGCCCTCGAAAAAGGCGTACCTTCACCTCGCCCCGTGGGTGCACCTCCACGGTGTTTGAGGTGATAAGGCGGATCGGTGACGATCGAGTGCACGCTGTCCGATGCCAGCGTGGGCAGTACCTCGCGACAATCGCCTTGGATGATGCGCACCGTCATGCGGCATCCCTCTCGCACAGGCCAAGATCGGAGGTGCAACCACTTCCGCCCTGATCGTCGAAGAACATGTCGAACTGCCGACCGCCACGAGAAGTCCGGCTCCACTCGACCACGTCGTGGATGTCCGCGTACTTGCCCGTACCCGTGTTGTCGCGGTCTTTGGAGTCGGTCATCGCAGGAAAGAAGCTGGATTCGCGATACTTGGAGGCCCGCCGAACTCGTTCCTCCCAATCCGCAATGCGAGCTACATGCTCGGGGAACTGATCGGCGATCGATCGCAGCTCGTTCTTTCGGCAGTTGATACACGGCATGCAGCCCACGCGGCCCATGCCTTGCGAATAAAGTGGATTTGGCTCGATCCCATGTTTTCGGTGCTGTGCCCAGACATCCGAAACCTTCCAGTCGAAAATGGGCCGCCAGACATAACAACCCGATTCATGCCGGTTGTAACGCGGTTGCTTTTTGCGGGCCTCACTTTCCTCCGCGCGAATGCCAAGCCATTGCAGCACATTCCCCGCTCGCAACATCGGGAGCACGACCTGCAGCGTGATGGGAAGCGTCTTCAATTCTTCGGTGCAGAACTGGCGCATGCGCCCCGGAAAGAAACCTTTCCAGATACACGCATCCAGATAAGGATTTCCGGTTGCCACACTGGCCTCGGCGGCATCATGTGCGCGCTCCAATGCTTCGGCTTCGCTCATCGGTTTACGAGCAAGCAACCAGCGCCACGACCCACCTTCTGCACGAACGGTCGCGGCTCGGTACACATTCTTCGGAGCTGGCGGCTCCAACTCCGGGCGGGGTGCCTTGGTGCCGCGCTTAGGCGACCATCTCCATGTACCCTCGCGGCCGGCCATCAATTCAGCGGGCCATTCTTTGAGGAGGTAATTGCGATGATCGGCGATCTTGGCGGCGAAGTCCGCTCGCACAACTTCGACCTTCGGGCCACCGGTACGCTCGGAGAGGCGAGCCACGTATTCGTAGGTGGCCTCGTGCTCATTGCCCGTGTCGGCAAAGACGGCACGGAACGGCCGGCCCGATTCGATCGCAAGCAAGTAGACCGCGGTCGAGTCCTTTCCTCCGCTGACATTGACGAGATGCTGAATCGATCCGGACGGTTTCATGGAGTACCCCTCTCAGTGCAGCGACGCCGACGGTTCGGCATCGGTCTCGTCGAACGTCTGGTTGTGGATCACACACCCGGGGGGGGAGGCAACGGGATAGAGCAGGAAGATCGAGGCCTCGCCGAGATTGCCGATCTGCACACCGGCACCTTCGGAATCGGCGCTTGCTTGCGCGGCCGCGATGAAGGCCTGCGGGTCCGTCACCTCGACCTCCAGCGTGAATCGAATGGTCTTGCTCATGGGGTTGGACCTCCGACAAACACCGGCTCACGGGCATCAACCACCAAGGGATGTACTTCAGCGAGTTCCAGAGGCATGTCCTCGGCACTCGACAGCATCACCTCGCAGCCGACCGGCGCTTTCGCATCGGCGAACAGCACAAGCGCCGCATCGCAGAGATTGGCGACGTTCTGCATGCGCCCGGTCGTGTGCGCGCGCTCGCGCGCCGCCTCCAAAAAAGCGGCTTCGTCGTTGATCCGAAGGCCGATGTTCACGATCACTTCCGTCATGACACCCCTCACCGTTTCTCGAAAACGAATTCGACCTTGGACAGGTCGCGGGAAAGCCGCAGGCCGGCCGCGAACTTCGCGTGCGGCGGCTTGCTGCTGACGAACCCGTGCACGGCCCCCAATTCGCGCTGCTTGATCAGCTTGCTCGCCTCATCGTCCGACAGCGCGCGGCCGGCGACGACTCGCCAGAGCTTGAAGTCCCCTTTCTCGCAGGCGTACACGGGGTTGTCGCCGCCGCGGCAGCGGATATCCCCGCCGCACTTCGGACACGGCACGCCCAGAGACGGCAGCGGATCGAGCGAAGAAAAAGAGGCACCGCTCCTTGGTGCACTCCCGAAATCGAAACTGGCCTTGAAGTCCGCGCCCAATGCCAGCGTGGCACTGAATTTCTTTTTCGAACTGGACACGAACCCGTCCAGTGGCCCGACCTTGCCGGCGCCAATCAGCACGTCGGCTTCCGCCACGCTGAGGGATCGCGACGCGACGTCGCGCCACAGCTTGAAACCGCAATTCGCGCTGCAGTCGAACGATCGTGGCCCGACGACAACGGACTGGCCGCACTTCGGGCAAGGCGCCTTGAGCGCTTCGCCTACGCCGGCCACCGGCGCCAGCTTCGGCTTGCCGCGAGCATCCTCACAGGTGAATTTGCAGCCGTCGCCATAGCCTGTGCATCCCCACCACGCTCCCTTCGCTCCCTTGGCATTTCGGCGCAACGGCTTCTTGCACAGCGGGCAGGGGTACACCTCCGTCTTGATGCCCATGCCCTCGCGCTTCACCCGCTCGATCTCGGCCGTGATGTCCACCATCAGCTCGCGAACGAACGACTCAACGCTCTTTTTCCCCGCAGCGATCTCGACTTGCTTCTCGTACCAGATCGCCGTCATGTCCGGGTACTTCGCAAAGTCCGGCAGCACGTCGTAGTAGCCAAAGCCCGTGTCCGTGGGCACGATGTTCTTGCCGTCCTTGCGCAAATACTGCCGCTCGAACAGTTTCTTGATCAGGCTGTCGCGCGTCGCCGACGTGCCGATGCCGCCGTGCTCGCCGGCCTTGTCCTTGTCTTTCGCGAGCAACACGGCACGCAGCTTCTTGTCGAGCACGTGGTTGGCCGCATGCGCCAAGTCGAGCAGCAGCGAGGCCATCGTGTAGAGTTTGGGGGGCTTCGTTTCCTGCTTCTCGCTCTTCGCGCTCGTGCAGGTACCGGTCTGTCCGGCCTTGAGCGCTCGCAGATCGCGGCTGACGGCCTGATCGTCACCGTCGGCTTCCTCGCCTTCCGCATCGCCGCCGGGTGTCAGCGCGGTCCAGCCCGGGCGCGTCGTCACACTCGCGGTGACGGCGAACGTGCGACCCTCGCACTCGACGACAACCTTCGTCTGATCGTACTGACGACTCGGATGGAACTGCAGCACGTAGCGCTGCGCGATCAGCCCATAAATCTTGCGCTCACCCTCGGACAGGCGATCCGCCGACGCCACCGCTTCAGTCGGGATGATGCCGTGGTGCACCTTCACCTTCGAGGAATTGAACGCTCGCGATTTCAGGCGCGGGTCGGCACGCGAGATGGCGCTGGCCAACTCCGGCATCGTTTTTGCCACCGAGGCCAGCACCGCGGGCGCTTCCTCGTGGTGTTCCTCGTTGAGATATTCGGTGTCGCTGCGGTTGTACGTGATGAGCTTGTGCGTATCCCGAAGGGATTGCGTCAGCTTCATCACGACGTCCGGGTCGATGCCGAAGCGCCGTGAGGCTTCGGCCTGCAACTTGAGCAGGTTGAACGGCAGAGGCGCTGCCTGCTCCTTCTGCTGCGTATCCACGGATACGAGACGCGCGGGCTTGCCACGTACGGCCGTGGCGATGCCGTCGGCTTGCCTCTCGTCGGCTAAGCGCCCTTCACTATCGAGCGAGTCATTCGGGGTAGGCTGATAACGAGCCGCGAACGCTATGCCACCGATACCGAACTCGCCGGTGACGGTGTAGTAGAAAGCCTTCTGGTGGTTGCGGTGCTCGCGCGTGCGACGCACCACCATGCCGAGAATGGCGGTCTGGACCCGGCCCACGCTGAGCACGCCCTGATGCCCGGAAGCCTGCCCGGTCAGCGTGTAGCAGCGCGTGAGGTTGTACCCGTAGAGTTGATCGCCGACGCTGCGCGCTTCGGCCGACGCCGACATGCCGGTAAATTCGCTATTCGGCCGCAACCCGGCCAGCGCCATCTTCACGCGCTTGGTGTTGTTGTCGTTGATGATGACGCGTTGCACCGGCAGCCGGCATTTCGCGTAGTCGAGGACTTCGTCGACGAGGAGCTGCCCTTCTTCGTCCGGGTCGCCGGCGTGCACGATGCTGCTCGCCTGCTTGATGCAGTCGAGGATGACCTTCAACTGCTCGGATGCGCCCTTGCCGGGCTTTTTGCGCCACGGCACATGCACGATCGGCAGATCGTCCATCGACCACTTCTCATACTTCGGATCGTATTCCTCCGGGTCCAACAGTCGGAGCATGTGCCCGCGACACCAAGTTACGCGGTCGCCGCCGGCACATTCGAAATATCCGTTTCGACGCGAACCGCCGCCCAAGCCGTCGGCGATGGCTTGGGCCAGCTCCGGTTTCTCGGCGATGAATACACGCATCAGGGACCTCTCAGAGCGAATCGCGCCGCGGGCCATTCTACGCGCGTTTCGAGGAAATACTAGATATCGAGAAGCATTTTTTTGATAAGCATAATTGCCATCTGGTCAAATTGTTGTTTTTTCGATGCTCACGGAGTACATTCGGCCGAGCTTCGACCCATCCCGGCCGGGGCTTCGCCGCTTGGCGGACAACTCACTCACCGAGGAGAATTACGATGTCGAACGAAAACACCCCCGCGCAGGACAGCACGGAGAAGACCAAGTCGCCGCCGTGGCTGCGCAGCGACAATCTCGCCCTGTGGCCAACAAAGGAAGGCGACAAGGCCGTGCTGAGCGGTCACGTCACGCTGGACGACAAGAAGATTTTCGTCCGCGGTTTCATCAACGAAACCGATGCGGAAGGCAAGCCGCTCAAGGCGCCCTATCTCTCGCTGACGCACAACACCGCCGCCAAGGACGCCGATCCGAAGTGGGAAACGCTTGCGCGCGGCAATGCGATGAACCATCGCAAGGACGAAAAGCCCGTCTACTTCGACGAGGTGATCTTCAACGTCGCCGGCAACGACAAGACGTTCAAGGCGTTCGTGAGCCGTGACTGTCCGGCCGAGTTCCAAACGAAGCTGGGCTTCGCCGAAGCCGTCCAGCCGCGGCCGGCCAAGGAAGCTCCGGAAGAAGTTGCCGAACAGTCGGAAGACGATTCGCCGAGCCCGTAAGTCCGATGCGTCAGCCTCTCGGCCGCCTTTGGCGGCCGAGAGTACGACTAAGCAATCCGCCACCCGAGACGTCAACGTGAGCCACTTGGACGAGAGATTTACGCGCGAACCGACACGACCTGTCGTTCGCTACCATGGCGGCAAGTGGCGGCTGGCTCCGTGGATCATCCAGAATTTGCCTCCGCACCGCGTCTACGTCGAGCCTTTCGGCGGCGGCGCATCGGTGCTTCTCAAGAAGCCGCGCAGCTACGGCGAGATTTACAACGATCTCGACGGTGAGATCGTGAATCTGTTTCGAATGCTTCGCGATCGCGGCGAGGAACTGCGCCGGGCACTCGCGCTGACGCCGTTCAGTCGCGTGGAATTCGAGCAAAGCTACGAGGCAGCAGACGATCCCCTAGAACAGGCCCGCCGCACGATCGTCCGCAGCTTCCAAGGATTCGGCTCTGCCGCCGTGTGCGGCGAAGTCAGCGGCTTCCGCGCCAACAGCAGACGTAGCGGCACCACGCCGGCGCATGACTGGCGCAATTACCCAGAGCATGTTCCAGCGATGATCGAGCGCCTGCAAGGCGTGGTGATCGAGCAGCGCGACGCCACAAAAGTCATGGTGGCGCACGACGCCACGGATACGGTGCACTACGTTGACCCCCCTTATGTACACGCCACCCGCAGCGTGAAGCAGCGCGGGACGGTGACGCGCAAAGCCTACAAGCACGAACTGACCGACGAGCAGCACTGCGAACTTGCGGCGAAGTTGCGCACGCTGACCGGAATGGTCGTACTGAGCGGATATCGCTGCGCCCTCTACGACGAACTGTACAGCGACTGGCAGCGGCTGGACCGCGCCGTGCATGCCGATGGCGCCGTACAGCGCGTGGAAAGCTTGTGGCTGAACGCGACGGCCGCGGCTGCCGGCATGCAGCAACGATTGATTGCTTGATCCATCGAACATTTCCAACCAAGGAATCCTTACCGTGTCCTCCTACGCCGCGCCCTCCCTGAAAACGACCGCAGAATTCAACGTCTTTTTAAGCCAAGCGCTTGATGAGGCCGAACGCGATCCCGCCATGCTGGAATTTCTGCGTCCGCAACTGGAACGAATTTCAAATTTGGTGCCGGCAAAAATCAACGCCGCACCGGCCCGCTCTTTGGTGACCACTCCTCATCCGCCCAAAACCCTCGCACTCATCGCCGCCGGCGATGCGCTCGTCGAAGCGATGGATATGCAGATCAAGCGGGAGACCGGCGAGTTCCACATCCCTCAGCCGACGGCGAAGCACCTCTGGGACGAAGCGCAGACGAAGTGGAAAGCCGCGGTGTCGATGGGCTTACCCGATGGCCTCTATCGGGAGGCAACGAACGCCGAACGCAGTCAACGCATCGAGAATGCGCTGCAGGCAGTCGATGCGTGGCGGGAAGGCGAAGACCCTCCGTCCATGCTTGCCGCCTTGCTGGCGGACGCCATGCACTACGCCGATGCGCACGAACTCGACTGGGGCACGGTCATCCATCTGGCCGCGCAACATCATCGAGCCGAAATCGACGAAGACGTCGATGCCACGGTCGACGGCCCTTGAGGAATCCCCCATGTCAGCCAACTCTCCCGCTGGCGGCGATCGCTGGCTCACCGATGGCAACCGAATTGTCCGATTGCGGGAAGACGGCCAGCGCCAGCCGCTGCTGACGCTGACGTTATTTGCAACGCGCGACGAAGCGACGCTGATCGCCGATGCCGGAAATGTTCGGGCCGAAACAGGACTCACACCGCAGGAACTGCGAGACCAACGCGACCTGTTGCTGAGTCAACTCAAACGGACTGTGACCTTCATCGAAGAGTTGGGTTACGTCGGCGGCGGCGCTGCGCCGGGATGGGCAGCTCTGCAGGCCATCCATCAAATCGATCCGAACTGGACGCCTCATTGTGGTCACGAAAAAGAAGCTGCTGGATCATCCACGCCTACAGCCGCGCCGTCGATCTCGATCGACGTGACGAGAGAAGATGGACTCGGCGACGCACCGACGGATATCGATTCGCCCTCTCCGTAAGGCCGCGGTAACTTCGGTTACACGCGCATCGCGTGCGGGACTTGCCTCAGCCGTACGCAAATCCCCACGCTGCATTTTCGTCGTCTATGGCAAGCCCAACGACGAAAGAAAATGCGTACTGCGGGTAGTTGGCCAGCCATTCCCGGAGTTCACCTCGCCGCGCCTCACCCAACACGGACTTTGCTAGCTCGCTCGACCCTGTGTAAGCAAATACGTGCATTTCGGTCTGACCATACAATTCGATCGCCAACTCGGAAAAGATGCGCCAGTAGGCTTTGATCAGTGGCGTCTCTCGCATGCGACTCAAGGTGCGTAAGATTTCGCGCACGAGGTCTGCGTTTTCAACTGCGCGCTTCATCGTTCTGCACGCTTCCCCCGAAGGGATCGCCTCTTCGGCTCACTCGGCGCGGTTTTCCTCCACTCCTCCTCCAGCTTCTCAGTATACTTTTTCGCAAGTTTGGCCGCCGCGATGCGAACCGGCTCACTCACCGCTGAATTTTTGAAGGAATAGAGCTGATTCAGATTTGCTTTCGGTGACTTCACGTTGTCCAGAAGAATATGAAGGCCCAGCGTAGCGCGAGATTCAGGTTCACTCGCCTCGCCGCGAACGGCAAAGATGCGATAGTTGCCTTGCAAGCAGTGACGCGCATAGTTGGCAACGCAATGAATCATTTCCTCGCCTTCCGCTGCGAGCGCGCGCCACGACGTCAATGGGGTGAAGACGAACTTGTCGATCTTCGTTTCGCCCAACTCAGACGTCCAGACCAGCGCCTTGTACGCCTGTGCTTTCTCCCGAGCCAGCCGCGCCGACTCGGCCGCGACCCATTCCTCCCATTCCCGTGTCCGCCTTGAGAGCGACATCCACGTGGCTTGCTTGTCCGGCTGAGCGGACCCCGCCTCGCTCACCAGAAAATCGAAAACGTTGTACAGGCTCGACGCATTCGCCAGATCGGCAGCACGTCCGGCGGCATCCTGCGGAGGCAGCGGACAGTGATAGGCATCCTTCAAATACTCGCGGAGTACCTTGAGCCCGCGGGACTTCCAGATCGCTTCGCAGTGCGCAAGAAGCGCACGGAGAACTCTTTGCAGTTGCATGGGTTGAACACTGCTCGTTGGCAAGTTCATCAACGTGCGAAACAGCAAGCGATGCACTTCCGCCGGGACGCGCCCCGTGAAGTTGCACAAAGCCATCTGGGTGATCACGAAGTTTTTCCGCCATGAACCCTTATGTTCGGCAAACTCGCGAACCAGCGTCGTCGGCGCCGTTTTCAACCATCGAAACCCCGCTGGACTTTCGAAGCTTTCAAAACTTCCAACGTTGAAGTTGAACGGCATCCAAGTTTTATTCTTATCCTGCTTGTTGGCTCGCCCAATCCATGCTTTTTTCCGGCCCTCAGACACCCAGCGCTTGCGCGAGAAAAGGTCCTCATGCCGCCAGTGCTTGGGATGGAGTTTATGGAGAAGCGGCAGAAGATTGCGGTTCTCGCGATATACGCGCAAGAGACCACGGCGATACTGCGCCAGCAACACGTAGTCCGCCAACGTCCATGCCGTCATGTAATTGATGGACAAACAGGCCGAGAAGATTTCCCGCTCCCGAATGTGGTCCCAGAATACCGCACGCAGGAGCCGGGCACCCTTGCTCATGTTGCTGGCTTTCAAAAAGCCATCGACGAAAATCATCTTTCCGTCTTCCACCTTTCGGGGGCGGCCGCAGTATTTGCGAATCATCGCCTCCGCCATCACATTCTTGCTCCATTGCTTCTCGCCCGTGGGTTCCGGCAGCTCAAAGTAGCCCGCGGCGGCGAGCGCCGTGTACACCACGCTTGAAATCAGATCACGCCACCAGCGCGTGAAATTGCCGATCGGCCACAAGGGAATTTTGCTCAAGGCGCGCGGGACTTCCGGTGCCTTGCAGCGAATCCAGCTCTGCCGATTCAGGTCAAACTCGAAGACGGAAATCCGATCGTCCTTCGTACGCTCGATACGCCAGAGGTTACAGATCGTCATCCGCGTCAGTGCGGCGGTGGTCTCCAGCGTGCAAAGCCGCAAGAGGTGGTTCTCGACGATGAAGTCTTTTGCCTTTCGGTAGACCCGAAGCAAATCCGTCCGGTTGCCCAACATCTCACGTGGCTTACCCTTGCGCCCTTTCTTCGCGGGCGGGACGCTCTCCGCGAAAGGCGCCGTGGGCAAGCCTGAACTATCGGAGGAATCGAACACGGCCTACCCATGGGGTGAGATGGACAGTCAAATTATTGAGGCAATCGGTATGTAAAATCAAGAAAACGATGAATACCTTGTTTTTGATGATTAGAATTATGTTTTTCGCATGATAGAAGCTTGACATATTTAACCTATTAGGTTAATGTCGATCCCGTATCCTAGAACTCTGCCATCAAGGTCGTTCCCATGCCGAAGCAGCGATTCTCCAAACACAACTGGCTGTTTGCTGTGGGGCTTGATGACGACAACGACGCCGAGTTTTTCGTGCGCACCGCGCCTCCTCGTTGTCTCGTGAAATGCAAAATCAATGTGACCCGCAAGCGTTTTGCACCTATCAGCGTGAGCAACGACTTTTGCGAGGAATTCTGGGTTGTGCAATGGTTCGACCCCGAGCCCGACAAGAAGACCCATCGTGCGATTCTCAGGGAAGCCCGGGACGCCAACGAAGTCGTCATCGAGTGGAATGATTTGGACGCGATGGACGAAGGGGAGCTTCTCCGAGAGGAGAAGATGCTCGTTGACGCCGTCGCCGACATGGTCGTCCAGTCTCGACCGCGCGATGAAAAGATTCACTGAGCAAACCATGTCGAGTCGCGATCATGAGTGACCTGATCCCTATCGCCTCCTCGACCTCCAAGGTCGAAGACGGCGATTTCACCCGAATTGAGCCGCCCGCGGCAGGCCAGTATTGGCGCCTGCGACGCGATCTTGAGAAGGTCGACACCAAGACGGCGAGTCATCCGGCCTTGCCGGCCGGCATCGTCCTGCTTATCAAGGAAATCGAAACGCAGGTGGACGGTACCGAGCATGCGGTGCACCTCGCCGCGCATCCGGGCTGGTATGAGGACGATCGATCGCGGCCGTGGGAACCCAAGTTCCTGTACGACGCATTCCTTGACCTCTGGGAGGCCGCACCGGACGGCCCGCAGGTACGTGCCGCCGAGTTGGCCGATCTGCAGAACGACATGCGTAAGACGCAGGACAAGCTGCTGTCGCCGCCGCCGGCCGACCGGGTGGATGGCGTGCTTGCCCACGACCCCAGCCCCAACGCGGGGGCGACAGGGCTGGAATTAGCGACGGAGAAAGGGTTGCGCGACATCGTCGCCCACGCCGAAGCCACCAAGATCAGGGCTGAAAAGCACATCGGCTGGATCAACCGGCACACCAAGACGCTGGGGAGACTGACCTATCAAATGGCGCGTCACCATCAAGAGCATGCCGAAGCAATGCTCGCGATGGCACAAAGCAAGATGAAATCTCTCGACAAGGTGTACGAGGTCGTGAAAAACCTCAAGCTCTACACCGGAGAGGATGTCACTGTGGTGCAGGTTTGCGAGGGCGAGCCGGCACCTAGTGAAGCCCGGCTCACGTTCTACCAAGATTTGCTCGCATTCGACCAAGAGCTGTTGATCCATCTGGACGATGGCGGCATGGATCATCGGCACATCAACGAGCTGCCGACGATCCTGAAAGACACCGCCATCGCCGATCGACTGATTCCCTCGCCGCGCGGCTTCGTGCTATGCCGCTTTCGCAGCGAGGACAAAGAATTCCACAAGACCAAGCCGAAAGCTTCCTTGGCCGAAGCGTTCGGCAATGCAGTCGCGAACGCCGAAAAGAATGCCATCGCGAAGGAAAAGCACCTGCTCTATCGTGACGGCGAGCGCTTCTATCTGATCACCTCGGAATTCTTGCAGAAGATCGACCAACTGCTGCCGTCCACGGGCGAGCAGAACGACTACTTCCACCGTGCCCGCCACTTTGGCGACAATCGCTCCGACCGCGACGATCCGGACTACCACAAGATCACCCCGGATGATCTGGATTTCGCGAAGGCGCAACGCAAGCAGTTGGGCACGCTCAACGACTACGCACGCGTGCTCGTGATGTGCTGGGGCTTGCACGATCGCACCGAGTTGTTCGAGACCACGGCGATCCCCAAGTTCACCAACTGGCTCGACCCGTCAAACCAGCTCGCCTTCATGGCGCTGGTCAGCCACGACAACTTGATCGGCGAACAGGGCGAAGGATTTCGCGCCTACCAGAGGCGCATGAACGAATTCCTCTGTGCCGGCGCCACGGTCATCATCGATGCAAAAAATCAGTTGGACAGCGATCAGACCCCCGGGCTGTTCAGCCCCGGCTCTTATCGGTCCGAGTCGTACCTGCTCTACAAGCCGGTCGATGACTGCATCCTCGGCCGCGTCCGCTCGTCGGCCGGTCGCTTCTATGTGGTGTTCACCGCCCGGTACGACGGCAGCAACTATCAGCTCCGCGACCAAGGGAAAACCATTACCACCAAATGGTTTCTCGATCGCAATGTGAGCAACTTTTTGGTTCTCGACCGGCTACACGCACCAGACCTCGCCTACTACCTGACCAGCCGCCGGCAGCGCCGCGAGTACGGAAAATACGTTCGCCTCTTCCAGCAGGCGCGCGCCTTCGTCGCTCAGCGCGATGCCGAGGAACGCCCCGTGCGCGACTTCCTGCTGAAAGCCGTCGCTGACGGCCGGCTCCCGCACAATCCTGACAATCTCGATGCGGCGATCACCGCCGCCATCGCGACGTGGCGTACCGCCCGCGGGGAGCGACGCGCAGCTCTGCCCGGGCAAGAGGGCTGGGGTACGTCGAGCAAGGCGCTGTTGAACGCCCTGCACAGCGCGCTGACGCCACACGACCACCGCATCGCCGCCTGCGAAACGCTGGCGCGTGCGCAAGGTCGTGAACCGCTACGCCTCGCCCATAGGGGAAACGACACGTGGCATCTCTACGCCACGCCGATCGACGAGGAAAAGGATGTCCGGCTGGGCGTCTGGCCGTGGATCGCGGACATCGAGCTGAAATGGAACCGGTCGGGACAGCCCGAAGTGAAATCGATCGCCCCTCGCCTGCTGCAAAAGCAATCGGGCGAGCTGCTCCTTCACGAGTGGCCGGACGCCGCGCAATATGAGGGGCTCAAGTCGCTGGAGGGCCAGTCGCTGAAATCGATGGCCGGCGCGCTCGATGCGGCCGAGACCATCGCGGCACGTTCCGAGGCGCCGTTCGTCAAGCCGTTGCCGTCTGTGGAATGGGTGGCATGGGCGACCAAGGGCTACCGCTGGTCCAGCAGGCAAAAAGGCAACAGGGTCGAACGTCCGTGCCTTTACATCCCCATCGGCACGGCCATCTCCGGCCGGATCGAGAGACGGCAAGGCAAGCGTCGTCCGGAAGCTCAAGACGAGCATTTCCCGGATTTCGAAAAAGATTACTTCCACGACTTCACTTGCTCCAACCAGAAGCCTGTCGTGTTGCTCTACGCCGTGGACTTGTGGGGCACCTGCTATGCACAGGCGGACGCCGAGCACCAGCGGTTGGTCATGGACGAAGCCATCCGCTATTACCAAAACAAGGAGTCGGCCCGCAATCTCCTCCTTCGCCATGCCAAACGCCCGGCGGACATTGCCGTCATGGGGCTTCGCGAATTTGCACCTCACGCTGACGAGGCGTTTTTCCTTGGGCCTGAACACCGCCACGTCATCGAGAAAGATGTCCACGGGAAAATGCCGTTTCTCGGCAACCCGGAACGTCGGGAAGCGCAGGTGTGGCGCGCTTGCCAAAGGGAGAAGGACCAGTACGGCAGAGACGCGTACTACTTCCGGATCACGAGCCTTGGCCCGTTCGGCGCGGCGAAGTTCCCGGAACTTGCCGCCGCGTGCGATCGCCCGGCGATTTCTCGGTCGACGACCGCGGCAGACGACGCGAACGACGACGCATGAAGATCGACGAACCCGCGTTGATCGCACAGGTCCGAAAAAAACTCGGCCTGAACCAACATGACGCCGGCGCGATCTTCGGCGGCGGTGCCAACGGATTCTCGCGCTACGAACACGGCAAGGCGAAGCCGCCGCGGTCGCTGGTGCTGCTGTTCAGGCTTCTGGACCGACATCCGCAACTGATCGACGAAGTTACGGACAACAACAACCATCGACAGGAAAATAATTCATGACCATTGCCACCACCCAAAAGAAAAAGCCCGCCGCTCGCGATCACGGCCAGTGGCTGCTGCTGCCGGTGCGCCAGTCCCGCGAGGAAATCAAAAACGCTCCTCCGCCCAGACTGGCTCCCGAATTATGCATGCTGGCATGGACTCCCGGCCTGCAAAAGAAAATCTTGACCATGCTTCAACTGGTTCGAAAGAACAGATTGGCTGAGATTCATGTCAACTTCGACATGGCACACTGGTCGGAATTGTGGCCCGATCAAAACGACGGCGGAGATGGCAATAAGATCGACAAGCTCGTGAAAAAGGAGCAAACCAATCCGGCATGGGATAGGTTGAGAGGGTACCTCGAAGAAGACGACTGCATTCTCTTCGACACCCAATTTAGTGAGGATGCGGCGTTGGTCAATGCCATCCAGTCGCGCGGCCCGCAAGAGAAAGGCATTGGCGATGTGCTCCTTGTTGTCACGACACATAACTGGTGGGTGATCGCCTACGAAATGGATAACCTCTATCAGTATTTTTGTACGTTTCCGATGCCGGTCAAGGCGAAAATTTTGAAAAAGGATGACGAGGACGAGTTCGGCATTCGGCCGTGGCAAATGAAATTGCGTCACGAACAAAAAGCTGCTGGGCAATGAATTCCCAAGCCATCAGCCTGCTCGAACAAGATCGTCAACAACCGGTGCAAACGAGATGATCAGAATTGAAACGGGAACCGGGTTTGACGTCGAAGGCGAAATCGTCAGCCGCCGCGGTGCCGGCAGCCATGTCGTTTTCGCGTTGGTATCCAAACCTGACTTCGACGGCGGGCCCATGAAGCACGGCATCTACATGTGCCGGGAGTACACCCGCCATCTCGGTCGCAAGCACGAGCCTCGCTTGGAATGGCTCGGCGAAATCTTCGGCAGCCACAAAGCGTTCGACACTCGCGACGAGGCCATCGCTCACGCAATGAAATTGGCGTCCGACGGCGCGGAAAACGCCATCGATTCGGAATCCAGCCCCAACGAGGACAGTGCGGAACCCTGACCGGATCGCACCCAAGCGCCTCGCTGAAACGAGGCACTCAATTCTTGTTTCTCGAAAAGAGAAACCGCGCGCTCAGGCGCCCTGCGCCACGAAATCCTTCGCGTACTGCTGGATGCGCATCGCGCCGTGCTCCTGCAGGAGCGTCTGCTCGATTGCCCAGTGCAGATCGTCGACGCTGATCTTCCACTGCGGGTTTTCCTGTTTCTTGCGCGCCAAGAACCACATGATGCGCATCAGGTAGAGCGGGTCCGAGACATAGCGTGCGTCGCCTTCGGCGGCGAGCTGCGCGATCACGAAATCCGACATCTCGCCCAGTCCCCGTTCCCGCACGAACTGCGGGTACGTGTGCAGCTCCTTCGGCGCCATCATCGAATGGATGACGATCGGCGTCGCGGCATTCACGTCGAGGACATCCCAGTACGTGATTCCGTCCTTGCAAACCTGCACGACCTTGCGGCCGCCCGACAGGTCATCGATCTCAAGAAACGTGCCCGCTGGAAATTTCGAGTTCTTCATCATCGTCGTAACCCTGATTGGCCCCGGACCCTACGGCCGAGTCTAAAGCGCATAGCGTAATCATCTCACGAACCATGTCTTCTGCGGGTTTTCTGTTCAGTTCGAGGTAAGTTTCGACCGTCTTCGACAGCCCCCGATTTCCACTGAACAGTTCACCGATCCGCTGCGTCCACGCCTGCCCTTTTTCGGTGAGCGCGAAGTCCGCATCGACCAACCCGCGTTCGATGAACTTCCCGACGTGGTTGACGATCGTGGAAGGCCGCCCCAACCCGCATTTGGACATCAGGTGGAGGACGCTCTGCTCGGGCGTCCACTTCACGACGCCGGCCGCCGGCGCCCCCGGCTCCCACAGCCGCTCGCCGGCGGGCACCATGCGGTGCCACGCCAGCTTCGCCAGCCCACCCGGAAGGGCCGCCACGTCGACCAGCCGCGGGGTCTGATACTGGCACGGCATCCCGCACTCGATCAGATTGCGAGCCACATGCACCAGAACGCGCTCCTCCATGCTCAGGAGCGCGTTTTGCCGGTTCAGGGGCAGATCGAGCACGGTCGGGTTCGGCGCCTCGTGGGCGTGCTCTCCTTCGACCGCGCGAACCGCCTTGAAGCGATGTTCGTCGAAGCCGGCGCCGTGGACACGCGCCAGTGCCTGCAACCGCCGGAACGCATCCGGAGACACAGCCCGATCCTTCGCGCGCGGATAGGTCATCTGCCCGCGCTCGTAAAGGGTCTGCATGGCCTGCGAGACGCGCTCGACCGGCTCCCCAGTCGCCAAGCTCGCGGACAGCAGCACATCGTCATGGTTCATCGCCTGCGAGGCCAGCGTCGCCTCGAAGCTCTTGCCGACCCGAGCCACCACCGTGATCGCCGGCGTCTCCGGTACGGGCTGGCCGGCATAGACCGGCGCCGTCGCGATCCAGTCACCCTTGCCATCGTCCGAAGGCATCGTCACCGTGGCCACGCCGACGACCGGGTGCAGCTCGGCCAGCGTCAGCAGGAGCGAGCCCTGCACGCGGCCGACGGCAGCCTCGCGGGAGGAGAGCGCGCCGATCAGGCGATCGAGCACGCGGCGCGCGTCGCCGCGAACCGCCGCCATCGGATCGAAGGGTTCGGCCGCGTCGACGGCAGCCTTGAGTTCAGAGGGCGCGAGCGCTTTCAGGCGCGTGCGCACCGCCTTCGCATGGTCCTCCGGATCGATGCAGAAGCGCAGCACGTCCCGGGCGATGACGTCGCCCTCCTGATCGTCGTCGGTCGCGAGGTAGATTTTCTTGGCCGCTTTCGCCGCGGCGCCGATCTTCATCGCGAGCACGCCCTTGTCGGGCTTGAGGCGGTACTCGGTCTCGCGGTACTGCGCATCGATCCCCAGCGGCTGAAAGCCTTGCGGGTTCGTGCCGATGTGCCCGACGGTCGCCATCACCTCCGCATCGCGAATGCCGGCACGCCAGAGAAGGCCGGAAAGGCCTTCGCGTTTGCCCGGTGCTTCGATGATGAAGAGGTTCGAGGGCATGTCTATGGCGAGGGAGAGTCGTCGGGTTCGGCGGGGTCAGCATTGGGCTCTTGAACCGGAGCCAACTCGGCCAACTTCCAGCGCAATATCTGCTCGGTCAGGTCAGAAAGACGACAAACATGCAGGCATCGTTCGACCGCGTGATTCACAACCCCCTCATCGCCGAGCAGATACCAAACACCCTCCGCCTTGTGAAGGAACAAATCAGGGAAACCGGCCTCGGCGAGAAACTTGTTGGCTTGCGAGGTGTTCATTTCAAGATGGAGGGTGTTTGGGGGTTCACGCAATCAAGGGACAGCAAGTCTTCGGAATTACCGTTCTCTCATGGCGACGGGTTTTCTTCGACAACCGGCTGAATAGTTGGGTCCACCTCATCCAAGCCCAACGCGTAAAACTCGACCGGGGAAACCCCCATCACGCCAAACTCCGGATGATTCACGACAGCAAAAACCTGCGACAACATTTCCGGGGTCACCTGTCTTTCGCAGGCCAGACTGCATGGAATGGTGAAGTCGGAATCTACGATGCGTCCGAATCGGATTTCCTCTCCGGTCTCCTGAATGACTGCATCGACCGGAAAGGCGATTCCGTGTGTCTGGCTTACCGCAAAATCTCGAAGCGCCTCAGCCTTCGCAAGAGCGAACAACTCCGGCGTCGTGTCGGCGGGAATCACGAGGCGGGCGGCGGCACGAGGAGAGGGGCCTACATCGGTATCCAGAAATTCCACAACGAGTCGCTTAGAATTCTTCGTGGAAATGCTGGCAATCTTGCCTCCGGAGCACTGCATGCCGGCCAACGCAACGTCGTTGAAGCGCGCATCACAGTCGGCGGGGAACGTGTAGTGGATGGTCATGTCGATAGCTCGTTTTGTTGGTTGAAACTACCTGTGCGGCAGCAAATAAAAAGGGCTGGACATACCTGCAAAGTATGGGAATCATCGACTTTCAAGGTAAGGGAGAGTCTTCCGACTGGATTGCCAGTGCGTTCTCGGCGCGCTGTGTCGCTTCGCTCGCGATCGCTCGCATCAGCGCCACGTAATCCTGCCCCTCGGGTCCACAGCGTTCTTCGGCGGGCTGAACCGCGTCGAGGTAGGCAGCGAAAATTTCGCGAGCTGAACTGTCGACCAAACCCGCCGCGTTGATTTGATGCAACCTCTGCCTGCTCGAATCACGATCGAGCATCTGCTGTGGGATTTGTTGCGTTGGATCAGCGGCCCCGACAGGCATTGCTTGATTCTCAGCAGACCGCGCTTTCGCAATCAGAGAATCCAGTTCATCCAACAATTCACCATCATCGTCTTCTCGTTGATTGAGATCGGCGAGAGCATCCCGGGCTTTCATCACCCCTTGCAGCAACCCGTTGTCGACCTCTGCTGCGGAGGAGTGACGTTCCTGCCTTGGCTGAAAGATCGGGGCTGGCAAAGGTCCTGCGAACGCTTCGCCTTCACGGGCCCACGACTGCTGAGCACCGTTTGTAAAGCGCACGAAATCCTCACCGGCCTTTTTTTCACAGATCGAAGGCTCTTTGTCGAGAGCAACGTACCAATAAACGCCGGGTGACAAATTCTTCGGAGAGATTGTGGTCATGGTTCTATTTCCGGGATTTGAGATTCAGGGAGAATCAGGGCGACGGCGACTCGTCGTCGTCCGGCATTGGTTGATACAACCCGGAGTAGCTTTGAACGGTACGTTTCAGCATGATGCTGACTACCACCGGTGTCCGCTCACCGAAGAACTTCACCATATGCTCTTCGGCAGCCTCTGGAGTCGCTTTCGCTGGATAACCCAGCGCTCCACGCACCTTCACCGGGATAGCCTTGATCGACGTACGATGGCTCTCGATCAATGAATTCCACACCTGCTTTTCGGCTTCTTCCTGACGTTCAACGGGAATGTCGGATGCACGAACCTCCTCAGCAAGCATGTCACGCAGCGCAAGCTCGATGGTCGGCTTTCCGGCCATCCCTGCCGAAACGATTTGCTGCAACGTCAAGCTGGGCTGGATGAGCGCGCTCATGGCGAGGGTGACTCCTCAGCTTCGGGGGTCGGCTTCGTAGACTCCACCTCAACAAGGACAGCGCGAGCGTGCTTGCCGATCACCTCCGGAAGGATTTCCCCATCCTTGAATACCCACTCCGGGCATGGGGCGTCTATCGCCCTCCCATTTGGCGTATACAATTCCACAAAGGCAGTGGCCGCCTGCAGTGCCTCAAGCAGCTTCGCATTCTGGTCGGCCAACTGGCGTGGCGTCAGACCGGTTTCGTTGTCGACGTCAAAAGCCTCTGCGATGAAGATCGCGTTTGCATCCATCTCTTCTTGAGTAAGATGTTCAGATGTATGAGTATCCGCAAGGGTGTTCCCCTCGGCGCTGAAAACTCCACCATCCGAGATGTCCACTACTACCATACCGCGCGTGTGCTTCACTCCGTTCGTTTTCATACTCGTGCCTCCTTCAAAGCTTCGCTGCTCATTCATGGGGGCAAATCGTTTCCGTTGCTGGCCTCGGCGTCGACTTCCTTGAATCGATCGGGACGAAGCTCCCTCAACGGCTTCGGCATGAAATGCAAATCCAACTCCGCGCCGGCGTTGCCGATCTCGCGCAAGTTGATGTACCCCATCTCACCGCCGTTGCCGAACGGATCGGCGAGACCGAACGCCTGCATTTGAGGGACAGACATATCGCCATCGCCGTTGATCCCCGCATCGCGCTCTGTGATGTAGAAATCGGCCGCGCCGGTGAAGTAATGCAGGTGCGCGATCGCGTCGCCGCCCTTCCCGTCCTGCTCGTAGGATTTCGGCATGGCGTTGATCTGCGCATGCAGTTCGGCGACCTTCTCAATGAAGAAGGTCTTCTCCTCGCCCTTGGCAAGCTGACGGAGCAGCGCTGCCTGTCGATGCGGCACGTACCAGCGCAGAGCGATGAGTTGATCCTCGAACGCTAAAGCGGCTGCTTCCGGCGAAGTCGGCGGCATCGTTGCGGGAGGCGTGCCTGCGGCGCGATTTGCACTCATGATTTACGGACCCGGCTCGACGTCGTCGCCGGCGAACTTGCGTTCGAATTCCTCGAACGACACGCGGCCTTCGATCACCTCGCGAAGCTCGGCTTTTTCAGCCGGCTTCAACGAACGAAAATCGCGCTCTCGAACGGTGGCACCGTCCTCGTATCCGGGGGCGATCTCGCCCTTCGCATTCACCAGCCACGCCTCGCCGGATTCCTGACCGTAACCGGGCTCGAAATCGGGTGTGGGCACGACGTAGCGGAATTCGCCATCGGCAATGCCCTCGAAGCCCTCCTCGGCCAGATACACATCGCCAAACGCCAGCGCGCTTTCCATGTTGACGGTGCCGTATTTTTTATAGCCGGCCGCTTCCTGAAACAGGCAAGCCCCAACAGAATTGCCGTTGACATCGCGCAACTCGAATTCCACTTCGCCATCGTCGAACCGTTTGCCGGCCGTGCGAAGGATGCGCGCGATCTCTGCACCCGCCTGACCTTCGTCGAAGGCGGCGTTGTCCGTGTCGACGCTCAAGCGGAAAGTCCCGGGCTTGCCTCCGACCAGCGCATGGTCAGCGACTCCGAAGGTTCCGACCTTGTTGCCGTTGACGTCTAAGAGAGGGAAAGGCTCGGTCGGTTCCGCAGAATCGGCAATTCTCGATGCAGCGCTTTGAAGAATTCGCGCCACCTCAAAACCGCGATTGCCGCTCCCGAAGGCCGCGTTGCCGGTGTCGATGTCGATCGTGATGTACTGGGTACCCATTGTGCATTGCCCTGACGGAAATCCGGATTCGTGTTTCTTCGTGATCAAGGAGAAAGATCAGGGTGCAGGGCTGGATTCTTCTGTGCGGAGCGAGCCCAGCAACTGCTGCATGACTTCTTCGGCATCGAAGGCTTCCATCGTCGCTTGGAATTGATCCGGATCGCCGTCGGTGAAGCCGTAGTCGGCCACCGCATCCCATCCGTCGTTGCCGAGAACGATGAAGATGCCGTGATTCCTGCTTCCCTGCTTTCGCACATACAACGTTGCTTCGTCGACGGCGAAAATCTCTTCCATCGCCGACTTGACGTCGCTCACCTTGATCGTCTCATCGTCCCCATTGTCGACACCGACGACTTCGAAGCCATTGGCTTTGAGGTGTTGGCCGAGATTCCAGATGACGGCGCGCTCGACGCGATTCCGTTCACCAACCTCGGTGCCCCAACGTTCCTTCATTTGCACGTCGGTATCGAGTACCGGCGCGGGCGTGTATTCCACTTTGTTGACCATGACCCCTCTCCTGTTCGGAATTCAAAATTCGTGTTTCTTGCGTCGCGATACTTTCGGCGAGGAAATTCCTTGTCGATCGTGGTCACAGCAAATACTCCACGGCGCGCTCCCAGCGAGTGATATGCAGCGGAGTATCACTCAACCATTCCATGTAAAGTCGATTGGCGTTTGCCACACTGGCAGACACCTCCCGCACGCATCGCAGGATCAACTGCGGCTCCAGCTCCGCGAAGATCGACAGCACAAGCGCCGCCGGTACGGGCGGCAACGTCCGCACCGAGCCGGCAGACAACGCATCGCTCAATTGCGCCGCCGACAGGGCATTGCCTACCGGGGCGTTGAGATGCGTTATCGCGAGATCGATTGCGCTCATATCCTTGATTCATCAGGGCGACAGAGGGGCGGACGCGCACTCCGCAGCCAAACAAACCCCAACGTAGTAACGCGATCGGTGTGATTCGCAAAACATGGTACTAATCCCCCCGAATTCATACCGGCGAGTCACTCTGAAATTCTGGAGCCCATCCCGCATATGAGCCTCTTCAAGCAGAACCAGCGCCTGCTCGCGCTTTTGACGCGCCAATGTCTCGTTGTCGGATTGGGATAGGGTCATCGATAAGTCCTGTTTCGGCGCAGTCAGGGCGACGGACTGCTATCTGGCTCTGCAGGTGAGTGCTGCGCAATATGGCCCTTCACGCCGGCCATCTCTTCGAGAGTGAACGTCTCCTCGATCGACAGATACTCGTCCAGCTCGGGGTCGAATCCGCCATCGCAAATTGACGCAGCTTCTTCTTCACTCGGGGTCCAAGCCGACCAGCATAGATAGGTGGACTCGCCGAATCTATGTCGGTGAGTTACCGCGAAGGGTTTCAGTTGATCCAACGCGGCCGCTTCCTCCAACAAAGCAAGCGCTTGGACGCGCTTCTGGAGAGCCAAGGTTGCGTTGCTGCTGGGCGTGTTCACGACCTTACATCCCCGAGTCCATGGATGCCGCATACAACGACGCTGCGGCATGATCGTATTCGAGGCGTTGTATGCGAGCCCATGCCAGCGTCTTACCGAAATCCGGCTTGTCCGGAGCTTCGATGGCGTCCCACTTTGCCTGCGACTTCGGTGCGGCTTCGAGACGGTCGAGCGCACGTTCGAGATCATCCTGAATCGGCGTCAGCAACTCGCCCAGCAGCGCCGGGCCGATCGCCTCGGGCATCTTCTGCTGCACCGACCACCAGTCGAACAGGTCCTCGGCACTGAGCAACGGACCATTTTGTACCAACAGTCGAGCGAGCACGGCGCCGACGGGCTGCAGGGCAAATGGCAAGCTCGGCTCCGGATCGTCGAGGACTCGGACACCCCGATCGGGTGCGTGGAAAGTTATCGCGCCGCCGGCAGTCTTCAACACCACCGCGCCGATGTCCTCGGCGAATGCCTGCGCAATGTGCGCGGCTTGTGTGTTGTTGCGCGGCGAGAGCAAATCCAGCGGATCGGCGCCTTCGAAGACCAGATCGACATCGCGACTGATCCGATGATTCAGCGCCAGCATGAGACGGGTGCCGCCGCCCAGAAGCGGCGCGCCGGCGCCATCCACACCGTTCGCTTCGATAACGAGCTTCGCGGCGTTCGCAAGATGGCGCCAACTTCCCATCTCACACGTTCTTTGAATGTCCATCGAGGTAGTCATAAAAGATGCTCCACTGCCATGGCCCAACGAGAAGGGCGTTCGGGGTTCGTAGCCAACCATTCGTCGTAGAGCCACATCGTATGCGCGAGAGGCACGTCGACTTCATTTGCACACCGCACGATCAGATTCGGCGTGAGTTCCAGAAACATCGCGAGAATGCGTGAGGCTTTCTCCTCCGGCAGCCCCGCCACACTGCCGGCACCCAACGCCAGACGCAGGTCTTGCGGCGACAAGAGCGGCGGCGGCGGCGCCAGCCGATCCACCGCTTCATCGAGCGCGGACGTCACGGGGACAAGTCCTCTTGATCGCCAATTTCGTTTTCCTTCTCACCCGCAGCGCCAAAACGTGCTTCGTACTTTTTCACCGCATCGCGAAATTGATTTACCGTGTCGTAGTCGCCAGATTCTCGTTTGCGAAGCTCCGCCGCGAGGTCATCCGCACACGCCTTGGCGGCGTCCAACACCAACTTCAATTCCACTTCATGCTCGCGTGCTCCGGAAAGATGTCGAACCCGCGCCGCTGCTTTTTCGGGGGTGCTGTGATCCGACTCCGGATTCCACTTTCCGTTTGGCTCGTAAAAACCCACCGTCCATAGGGAGGGCTCTGAACGGATGTAGACCCAAGGGTTTTGCGACATGACGCGTCCTAGTTAGGGTTCGCAGCGAAAGATTATCGTCCACTGATCCGAGTGAGCTGCCCGCAATGCTGGCATTTGGTTCGACTCCGATCGCTTAGCCGCCTCATCTCGTCCTGATACGCCTCACGCGTACGATTCCACGTGCTCTCCTCGCGCATCAGCCGTTCGAGCACGAACATGGGGGATACCTCACCGCGACAGTCCGAGCAGAAGCATTTCCCAGCCTTCACGTCCACAACGAAACTGGCGCGCAAATGCTTGCAGGCGGCCGGAGCCGGCGGGACGAGCATCAACTTCCCCGGCGAGGGCCGGGGCGTCACAGGCAGTTGGAGCACGTCGTCGTTCAAGGTTTACCCCGAGGGGATGGGATTAGGGAGATGGGCTGTCGTCGCATTCAACCTGCTGTTTTGACAGTTCACTCAATTTGACACGCAAAGCCTCAATGGCTTCGTCTTCGCTCCCAGCGCAACAGAAGGGTAGTGGCGAAGGTCCTGCATGCACATAGCTTTGGGCGTAGTAGCGCGTCTGTGCCGTCGGCTCCCAATCCGGGCCGGTAAGCCCGTATTCGATCCCATCCGCCGTCGATTTAATTCTGCCGTCGAGAACGGCGCGCGCCCGCTCCAGCTCGTTCGCATAGCAATACGTTTTCGCGCTCCAAACAGCGCGTTCAGCTGCGGATTTCCCATCCAACAAACGCTGCAGGTCCTCATAGCTCGGCGCACGCGCAACCAATTCCTGAAGCACCTTCCGCTCCAGAGAAAGTTCCGAGGGCTGGACGTTCTGCGGCTTTGTCATGTGTTCTCTCCGGCTACGGCGAAGGGCTGTCGCCGTCGTTCTCGTTGCGCACATCAAGATTGACCCCGAGTCGTTCCGCCACGTCACGCGCCCACTCTTCGAGGCTGTGCACCGAGTGTGCGAGATCGCCATGTTCCCAGTTGTCGACGACCTCCATGCCGGCGAGAACGCCCGCGTTCAGCAGATCGCGCATTTCCTGCGGCGAGAGTTCGATCGTCACCTCGCCGACCTTCTCGATTTCATCGTCTTCCGGCAGCCCGCCCGGCCACTGGTCCAACGCCGCTTCCATCTGATCGTAAAGACCGGAGACGTATTTGTCGGCAACGGCCATCTCAGAGGCAGGCGCATCCTTGCCCACCACGTCGGAAACGAAATTGAAACTCCGACTGTATGCCTCACCCACCTCCAGCAAGCTGCGCAAGCTGACCACATCCTTGTGAGCATTCACGAATCGTTTCTGCGCTTCCACAAGTTCCTTGGCAGTCACGGCATCGGATGCGCGCTCATGCTGGAAACTCACCAGTTCGCGACTGGCTGCGACATATTCGTCGACATGCCGAGCGATTGGCGTGAGTGGTTTTTTCTTAATCGTGATGACCATGTGGTGTCCTTATGCGGTCCGAAGACCTTCGCCAAAAAATTCCAACGCCCGGTTCAACGGCTCCAGCTTGTCGGCTTTCATGACTTCGTCGAAGTTGAACGCTGCATTCAACTCCGACATGCAGTTGACCGGCGCTTCATCCGCGTCGAGCAACACCGTGCAATGCAGGACGTTCAGCGGTTCGCCGTCGCGCGTACGCGCGAGCAGGCCGAACTCGATCATGTCGTCGCGATCGACGAGGCTCGCGAACAAGCCTTCGGTCGGGGTGCCGCGCACGCGCCAGTACCGGTTGAACTCGACGACGCCGTCGTCCCGCACCGTGCGCGCCTCGCCCGGGGTCTGACTCGGCACATTCGGCAGCGTCGCAATGAAACCCATGATGTTCTCGCGCACACTCTGGCCCAAGGTCTTCGTCATGTCGGCGTTTCCTCCGCGATGGATAGGGATTCGTCCCACTGGAACGGCATCACGCCGCCTGCCCGCGTCACGATGTTCGACAGCGCGACATCCAGTGGGTGACTTTCAAGCCACGCGGATCGCACCCGGTAGGTTTCCACGAAACCCAAGAGGGCTTCGAACGTCGGGTATTCGGCGTGGCGCAACGCGGCCAGCGTGATCAACTCGACTGGAAGGCCGCGGGCGTACAACGCCGCGATCAATTCCCGAGGCGCGCCGGATTGCGCCTGCGCATGATTGGCTCCGGCGACGATCGGCGTCATGTCCTCGTAGACGATCAGGCTGCGGCTAGACGCCGCACAAAGCGACACCGCTTCGCAAAATTGCACGTCGCGATCGGTGAGACGGAACCGGATTACCTTCACCAAGGCCCGCCCAATCCCGGCCCGGGCGTACTCCGGCAGGCTGATCTCGACGATCGCCTGATGCGGCAGTTCCGCCGGCACCCGCAACGGGTCGAGATAGTTGCCGAACACCTTCTCGACGACAGCGATCTCGGGAGGTTGGGCGACATCGGACATGAAATGGGACCTTTCGCGTACTTGCAGGCGAATCTACCCCATCCGATATCGAAAAACAATCTTTCTGACCGGCATTTACCTCGTTTTGGTAGATTTTCTGCTAAAGTGAATTCGACTGCTCGACAGACGGACCGATCATGCCCTTCAAAATGCCCGAAGGATGCTCCGATCTCGCCACCACCTGAGAAATCAAATCGAGAGGCCTGCTATGGACATCAACCAGATGCCACCGGCGGAACGGTCCGCGGCGATGCGAGGGGGAACCGTGGGATGGGGCCAAACAGGATCATCTACCCGGAACCTCCGGTATTCCTTGCCGGCCGCCTCCACGTCCCGCCGCCGCTGCCGCTGCCCTTGCGGGTGCAAGCACCGGGCGACTCATCGCGGCATGGCGAACGGTGTTTGCCTCACGGTGGCCTGTGAGCTGGCCATCCGGCGATGGTTGAAAACAGGGCACACCAGAGGGATGCCTGCGGGTTCCACTCACCAGCCCGGGCCGTCACCGCGCGCGTCCGGCTCATAGTCCCACGGGCCACGCGCCGGGATCGCCAGACGCTCCGGGTCGCTGAATTCGATGTACTGGTCAGGCGCCGCCGCCACCTCGCCGACAGCCTGCAGCACGGCCCGGCCGGCTTCCGGCCAGTGCGGACTGGTGACGGCGGCGATCTCAGCGATGCGCGCACTCATCTGGACCCCGATACGCTCAGCGGCCGATGCGTTCAATTCGCCCAGTCTCTCACCGATACCCGACCACTTGGCCAAGCAGAGGTACAGGCTGCGGCCGAGCTGGTCCAGATTCGGAAACCCGCCGCCGGCGAGCGCGAGCTGCAGCAACTCGACCAGCTCGGCCAAGTGGCCGTCGCAGCGTTCCGCCGCGCTTTCGAGAAAGGCGCGGGCGGCGTCAAGGTATCCGCGCAGATCGGCCCCGCCGCCGCGATGTTTCTCCGCGGCATAGACAAGGCGCACTTCCTCGATCAGCGCTGTGCGCAGGTCCGAGCGAAGCCGCTCCGGCACCGGGCCGTCTACCAGAAACGAAGCGCACCGCTCATCCAGAATCGCCGCGCGCTCGATCAGGGTCTGCTGCGTGTAGCGTTCCTGCCACCAAAGGAGTACGCCGCGCTCGTAACCGCCGGCGCGTGCCATGTCCTCGAAATCCACGATCACGAAATCGTCGAACACGAATTCGCGGCGCAGCGCGGGTTCCTTGAAGGTGACTCCGGCCGTGGACACGTCAGGCCTGCGGCGGAGACGGCATGCGCGCTCGCAAGGCGAACGCCGGATCGAGCGTCGCCGCGGCACGCTCGAACACGCGGCTCACATCGTGGCGCAACTCCGCAGGCATCGTCAGGACGACGTGTGCGAGATACGGCGCGACCTGACAGAACAGCTTGGGCTCGGCGCGCCGGCGAAACTTGAGCGGAAAGATCGGATTCGGTTCGGCCGACAGGGAAAACTCGTAGCCCAGATCGCCCTGCCCCGCCTCCTGCGCCAGTTGCTGCGAGAGGCACAGCAAGCTGGGGAACAGGATGTCGACGACTTCGTCGGGATGCAGCGACTTGACCACGCGCGGCGTGTCTTCCTGACGCATCACGTCGTTGTCGCACTGGAATACCCGGTCGGCCTGTGCCTCCTGATCGGCCAGACCCAGCACCAGCCGTTGCAGTTCCTCTTCGACGTTGTATCGCATGTTCTACCCCTAGATTCCGGCTTTCCGTGACTGTTCGATTGCCAAAGCCACGCCCATGGCCCGCGACATCGCATCGCGATGCCGCTCCAACACATGCTCGATCGGCATGCCGCCGCAATTGGCCAACGCGGCGATGTGGATGGACCGATCCAGCTCCGGCATCTCGCGCAGCTTCATGACGTCGGCCGCCGCCGCGGCCTTGTACACCTCGCAGAGCAGGTTCGCGCTGACGAGGTAAAGCCGATGCAGCACTTCCCGGTCCGCCACCGACCACTCGTTTCCCTCCGGGCGAGTCCAGACCCGGTCCAACGCGTTCTCGGCCTCCTCGGAGACCGCATTGAGCAAACGGACGGCCAACGCCTCCGCGTCACGCTGGTAGTAGTCGAAGAGGTTGACCAAGCCGTACATGCGCGCGGCAATTTCCATCAAGCAGAGCCGGCGCAAGGTCGCCACATCAAAACCCGACATCTCCGCGGAGAAGCGTTCGGATCGGGTGCGCAATGCCCCCTCGACGATCTTGGCAAACACACCCGGGGAGAGCAGACGCGATGCGGAGTTCGCCGTGCGCCCCCACTTCCATTCCTCGATCGCCGCCTCAGCCATTGCGCCTGAGACGGCGTTGAAGATCGCCGGGAAATCCCGCGAGTTGCGATCGGCATCGAGATAGACCAAGGCGATCTTACGCAGCATCTGGACGCGTCCGAAGACCTCGCCCAAGGTCGCGACCACGGCTTCGTCGTCAAGCCCGGCACTCGCGCTCGCCGCCGCGACCCCCACGATGCGTGCCGCCATCTTGAGCCCGGCACACTTGCGCCGGGACTCGTTGTCCATGATGGACGAAAGATCGATCTTCTCCGCATCGACGATGTCTGCATCGTCGAACGAAAGGTCCACGTTCTGCAGGCCGGCTGGATCAAATCCGCTCATGAAATACGATTGCGATTACGCCCTTCCCGCCGGCGCGCTCGGAACATCGCCCGAAGCGTGGCTCGTCGAATGCTCCTCCCGAATCTTGTTCACTTGGTCAGACGGCCCGGCAATCACTGAGACGCCCAAGTCGGAATACCCGTAAGACTTCACCACCGAGCCCGGAGGCAACCCCGCCAGAAGATGGCTCAGATGTGCGGCAGGGATCGTTCCCTTAATCAAAAGACACCTGCCTTTTTCTTCGACTTCGTAATAACTCATCTCTGCGTTTCCTTCTGTTGAGTTTCTTGAACCACGTCTCTGCGCCGACGCGGACGCGCCGGCAGAACCATTCCTTGCCCCGCAGTGGCCATCAGTTCGAACGCCTGAGCCCACGACCGGTGACCGTCGGCCACATCCGCCAACGCCTCGGCCACTCGCGACAAGGCTTCCGCGCCCGCCTTGTTGCCGCGATGGCGATACCGCCTTGCCTGCAAACGCAGAACCCGCGCCGTTCGGTGCATGGCCAACCGCTGGGCTCCGCCACTGGCGCCTTCGAACCACCAACCTTGCGTACTTTCGTTCACAACACGTCACTGTCTTGATCGGACATAGTATGTTCCTAGAGTACATCAAAATTGTTGCCGATGTACACCAATGACATACTATGTCCTGTATTTTGTGGTACCCTACGCACAGATCGACTCACGCTGGCGCCGATGAAACGAGCCAAGAAAAAAAAGCCCCATCCCAACCAGCTTGCCGGCCGGCCGCCCATCGTCTACCCGAAGGAAGAAATCCACCCCCCCCGGCTGACCAAGGAAGCCTTTCGCGCCGAAATGAAGCGGCGCGGCTGGACCGCCAAAGCGCTGGCCCAGCGCTGGGGCTACCACGACTACAGCCGCGTCTCCCGGATAGCCGGCAACGAACGCCGCCGGCAGGTTTTCGACGACGCGCTGATGGGCCTGCCCCATCTTGATATCACCTAGTCTTGATCCATCCTCAGCCATGCTCATTGCAGACCGACCGGAGTCCTCCTTGTCCACCGTCACGAAAGAAATGCTCATCGAGCGCATTGCTGTCCTCACTGGCGACACCAAGGCACGATCCGAACGACATCTCGAAGCCTTCTTTCGCACCGTCAGCGAGGCACTGGCCAACGGCGAGGTGGTGCGCGCGGGCGGCTTCGGCAGTTTTTCGACGCAGCATCTCAAGGCCCGCGAGCACAAACTGCCCGACCGCACCGTCACCTCGCCGGCGCGGTGGCGTCTGAAATTCCGGCCCTCGCAATTGCTCGCGGAGCGCGTCAACTCGGGCCTGATCGAGAGCACCACCGATGATTCCTCCCGTCCCGACGCAAACCGGGGCTAATTTCCTGTGTACGTGGTGTAGCTCAGATTGCAGCTTGGCCACGACCAACCGCTGCACCGCATGTTGAGATAGTAGGTCTGCCCGGCTTCGAGCACGCAGCCGGAACCCTGCCCCGGCAAGAGCGCAGGAACCATGAAAAGGTTGTTCGATCCGTTTCGGTTATACGAACAGATCACCCCGCTCCCGCCGTTCCCGAATCCGCCGGGAGACGTACTGACGCTGACCTCGCCGCCGGTACCGAACGAGGTGTTTGCAGACATATCGAATGCTCCCGTCGCCCCCGGCGTGAAAGCCAAGGACACGTAGCAGCCGTTGGTCACGTTCACAATCAGCGGGAAGCCGGAATAACCCGCTTGATAGGGGTCAGTGTTGCCGCGCACGGCGGAAAAATCCGTCAACGGCCCGTTGTAAGGCTCCTGCGAAATGTTGCCGTTGCCGTCCACCCGCGCCGGGTAGTACGCAAGATCAGCAACGCCACTGGTCTGCCGACCGTCGGCACCACAACTGGCGTACGTGCGGCACGTGTCGTACACCGGCGAGCCACCAGAACCGCAGGTGCTGCCACCGCCACCGCCGTATCCGCCGCCCGGAATGGGCGGCGGCGTCGGGGTCGGCTCGACGGGAATGGTGGTCCCGCCCCCGTTGGGATCGATCGTCGCCTTCGGAATCTGAAACCCCACCGAAACCGTCCCGCCGGTGCCGACCGGGCATTGCTGGGCTCCGGCGATGCCCGCGCAGGCGACCGCAAGCACTCCCATCAGGAAGGTGCGTAGGTGCATGTTGCTCTTCATCGTCCTCTCTCCTTCGGTACGCCGAGATCACTCGGCACAAATCTTGATGTCGGCCATGGGCGTGTTCTCGCCGGCCGTCGAAATGCTTATCATCGCCGTGTCTTTCGGGCGGATCAGCGCCAGTGGGTTGACCTTCCTCGTGCCCAACTCGACCATGTCCAGCCCCAGCTTGCGGCGCATCGGCTCGCGGAACATTTCCGGGCAGCCGAGCACCAGCTTGAGTCCGCTCGACATCAAGAGATCGTCCGAGAAATGCACGAAGGCTTGGGAGGCCAAGATGATGCCGATGCCGAACTTGCGCGCTTCCTTCACGATGCGGTTGATGATGTGGTCCCCGTCCTCGACGACGAACTTGTGTGCCTCGTCGATCAGGATGAACGTGTCGGGACCGTCCGCTTCCCCCCGCGCCTTTGCGGCCATGAAGATGTTTTCGAGCAGGACGTCGACGAACAGCGCTTGCTCGGCGTCGCTGAGCGACTTGATGCGAAAACGGTGAATCGGCACGCTGTCGTCGAACTGCGGCGAGGTGCCCTTGAAAATGCCGCTGCGCTCCAAAGCCTCGATGCGATCGAACAGGCCCTTGACCGAGTCCGCGCTATCCCAGAGCAGCAGTTCCTCCAGTTCCTGCCCGCTGTCCACTTTTTCCAGCCCGGTCTTGAAGGCCAGCACGGCTTCGTCCTGTGCCTTGGCGAGCCGCGCTTCGATCTTCGCGCGCTGCTCGGCGTCGTGCTCGGAGAGCTTGCGATCGCGTAATTTGGCGCGACTGCTCGCCAGCTTCATCACGTCGCAGAATGCGCGGATCGCGGGCGCACTCTGCCCGGTCTTCATCATCACGAGGCGATCCCAGAGATGCCGGCGCAGGTCCGACAGCGTCGGAAAACGCTTGCCCTGCAGCACCCCCCACTTCGCGACAGCGTCTTCCGCGAGCGGATGGTCTACCGGCATCTCCCAAAATTTGCTTTCGGGATTCGAGCCGTTGAACTGCAAGCCGTAGGCCGCTTTCAGCTCCTTTTTTTCTTCGTCGCTGCGGTCGTACCAGTTCAAGCGCGGCAGGCCGACGAACCCCGGTCGCGGATTCACCGACTTCGACTGCGTCGAGCGCGCCCGCGTGTCGTAGGTGAGTGACCACGTCTTCGGGTCATCCGGCATGAAGCCGTGAATCTTGTAGAGGTCCATCAGCAGACGGAACAGGGCCGTCTTCTGCTTTGGACCTAGCACGCCTTGCCGTTCGAGCAAGGAGATGAAGGAATTGGCACGCTTGCGCGGACCGCCTTCCGGATCATCCAGAAGATCGAGCGGCGGCAGACCGTACTCGGACTGCTCGCCGAAGTGGATCGACTGCACGAGATTGTCGGCGATCGGCTTGGTGCGAAACGGCACCAAGTCCGAGAAATCTCCCAGATCGTCGTGCACGTCGACGACGAATACCTGCGCGCCCTGCTCGGCGAGATTGAGGACAATCCGGTTCAACTGGTGTGATTTTCCGGTGCCGCTGGGTCCGCCGATCAGCATGTGGCCATTGACGGCTTTGCGACTGTCGAAAGCGTAACTGCGGTCTTTGAACCGCGCGTGCGCGCCGAACGGCACGACCAGATGTTTCGTCTGCCGCTTCACGCGCTTGGGCGCTTCGAATTTCATGTGTTGGGCTACCGTTGCCATGCTCGTCCTGTTCCCCTCAGTGCACGCTCGATCCGGCCGACACGGTCGGCACCTCGCGTGTAATCGAAATCCGCCAGTTCTCCGCACTCGCTTCCGAGGAACGCATGACCACCTGCGCCTCGCAGAATCCGGGCTCGTTGCGCGCCAGCACACCCACCAGCACTTCCCCGCAGGCGTACAGCAGCGCTAAATCCTGTGCATCGGCGATGCTCTTCACTCCGCCGGCGGCCATGCGACGCAAGGCGCCGACGTGCCGGCGCACGAGCGCGCCGATTTCCGCATCGCTGAGCCCGCCGGGCTCGGGTGCCGCGGCCGGTGTCGGGAACTCCGCAGCACTCACGGCGCACGCTCCACGTCGGCGGACTCGTTCCACAGGCGCTCGAATTCCTGCCCGAACTGGGAAGCCACATTCGAGTCGGCGATGACCACTACGTTCTCGGCATTGCGCCGCTCCGCGGCGCCGGTGTAGTTGAACGAACCCGTCTGCGTCCGCAGGCCGTCCACGACAAGAAACTTGTCGTGCATGATCGGGTAGCGCGAATCGGCGCGGACCGGAACGCCCGCGTGGAGCAGCGCATACATCCGCGAGTAGCCCTTGCCCACGTTCTCCTTCGCGTCCACCACCACGCGCACCTCGACGCCGCGGCCGTGCGCGGCGATCAGCGCATCGGCGATCGTCGTGGAGGTCAACTCGTACGCCGCCATCACGATGCCCTGCCGTGCGGACTCGATCGTGCGAATCACCAACGCGCGCGCCTTCCCACCCGGAGAGAAGGCCGCATCGACTACGGTGCCGACAGGAAGGTCCTGTGAGAGCGCCGGCGAGGCAACAAGCGCCAGCCAAACCAAACTGCGGGCGAGATGGCGCGCGATCACAAGCGGTCTCCCGATTTGGAGGATTTGCGTTTCGGCGCCACACGAGACTTTCGCTTCGCGGACACCGGCACGGCCGCGGCCGGTACCAACCGCTTCGTGCGCTCTGCGTCGAATTCCACGGACAGCCGGCCGAACATCGCGCCGACCGCGCGCAGCGAGGCCTCGGCATGACCCAACAACCCGCTGCCGCTGCGCTCTTCAAGCCAAAGGCCGCCGTCCTGTGCACCGACGAACGTCCAGTTCCGATGATGCAGATACTGGCCCGGCTTGAGCTGGGCCGCCTGCGCCAACACGCCGGCGACGGCCGTTTCGTCCGCGGGTGTTTCACGCTGTTGCAGGTGTTGCAGACCCGCGTGCAACGCCTGCTGTTCGAGGGGCGACAGCGACTGCGCCTGCGCGGGAGGTTTGCGGGTCACGAGGCCATCTCCAATTCCGGCGGTTCAACTTGCGCCACGCACTGCAGGCGATATTCGTCGAAGACCGCGTTGAAATGAGGTTCCATCGCGGCACGGTCGTCGCGGTTCGGATTGGGATTGCCGTGAGGATTGGTTTCATGCCGTGCGGCATCGGCGCCATACACGAGGTAGTCGCTGCGATGGCCGGCCTTCTCCAGCCGATCCTGCACGAAGGCGGCGCCGGCCCGGGCGAACAGCTCGCGCGTCGTCGCCCAGTACGGCTCGGAACGCAGCTTGTCGAGTCGTTCGGCATGCTGCAGGAAGCTCGACTTGACCTTGTGACCGCCGCCGAAAAACGTCTTGGGCAGGGCAAGGTTCAGCTCGGCCGCCACGTCCAGCAGCGATTGGCGGGCAAGATGCTGGCAGAGATAGACCGCATTGCCCTCGATCTTCTTTTCGTTTTTGCGGAACGCGCCATGGTTTTCGCACGCGCGCCGGAGCGTTTCCATGATCGCGTCCACCGCCGAGGCCAGATAGCCCTCGCTGAGCAGGCCACGCGAAGAAAATCCTCGCTCCGCATACCCGGGCAGGGAAGCCGCCTTCGGCAAGTCCTCGCGGGTTCGCGCGAGCAAGGTGTGCCGCTCCTGCTCGACCGTTTTCCGCAGGGCCGACGCAAGGTACTCGCGGTGCTCCATCGTTTCGAGGTGCATCCACGAATCGATGTTGCTCGTCGCCGTCGCCACATTGCCCTTCGAGCGATCCAAGAGTTCCTCGGCCGTGCTATGTCGCATGCGCATGCGATCCACCAGCCGGCCCATCGCCTCGCCTTCCTTGAAGTGCTTCTCGCTGATCTCCGAGGCGAACGCTTTGCGATCGCCCTGCATCCAGTCGTAGGCGTGCATCCACTCGTGCGCCAGCGAACCGGCACCCGCCATGCGGGTCAGGTTGATCACGAAGCGTGCGGGCTCGAAATGCGCGAGCGCCGCGTGCCGGCCGCCCCGTCCCCGCGATCCGAAACCGAGGGCAAGATCGCCGCCCAGCGAGAGCGACTGCGGCGGCAGGTCCAGCGCGACCGCAAGATCGGCGAAACTGTCGTAGGCCATGTTCAAGACGGCCTGCCGCTCATCCTGCGGCAGCCACTCGCCGAATTCGACCGCGCGGAATCCGAAGTGCGCGATCAGATCGTCGGCCGTGACGTCGCGGCCTTCGCGCCAGTCGTGACCCTCGCGCTCCACACGATCCAGATGCGGGCGATGCAGCTCGCGCTGGACCTCGGACTTTTCCTGTATCTCCTGCTGCTCTTCCGCGCTGCGCACGCGCTTGGTCCGGATGAGGTTGGCCCAGCGCTCATCCTCGGTCGTGTCGATGCGCTCGGCGCTCCACGTGTAGCGGTACAGCGACTTGCGAATCCGATCCAACTGCGCGCTGGGCAGGCGTGAGAAAAAGATCGCATCGGCGGCCTTGCGACCCCACGCGCGCTGGATCGGCGTGTGACCCGAAATCCATGTCTCGCTGTTGGGGCCTCCGCCTTGCCCGGCACGGCGCAATCGCAAACAAGCGTTGTCGAACTCGCTCGTCGTTTTCACCGAGGCCATCGCATCGCGAACCATGGCGATGGCCTCGACGTAGGCCTCTTCCACGTTCTCGTCCTCATCGCGGCGCTGGGCAGGGTCAGGCGCCGTCGCCAGCAGGTCCTTGAGCATCTTGATCCGCATTGCGGCTTCGTACTCGACGCCGTCCGCGCGCATCTGCGCATAGTTCGGCGTGGGCCAGATGTTCGCCTTCACGACCGCCGTATGGCGTTCCAGTTCGTTCATCTGCGACAGATCGTCCACGCTGAGCGCGCGACGATGAAAGTCCTTGCGCGCCCCTCCGATCTTCTCGCCGGTGTCGACGTGCTTCGGCGGCGCCGAATCCCCCGCAACACGGGCCAACTTGGGTGCGCGAAGGGACTGGCGAGCCACTTGAGCGGCATCGCGGGCTCGATCGACCTCGAACCGCTGGGCGCTCTCGATCGCGCGATCCAGCACCTCCCGCAGGTCCTCGCCAAGGTCCTGATCCACCGTGGTCCAGAACTGACGAACCCCGGAAGCAAGCCGGGGTCCTGCGTAAACCGCATCCCATTCGGCAGCCCGGGCTGCCTTGGCGATCGAGAGGTTCATCGAGCCGCTTGACGACAGTTCGTCGAGTGACGCTTTCTCGCCTTCCGTCGCGCGCCGTACCGCCTGCATGCTCGACATGACCGCGTCGACCAGTGCATTGACGGAAGCCAAGCATTCTCGCGAGCCCGTCTTCGCCATGACATCGGCAACGGCCGCGCGAAGCGCCGGCTGGGCACTGTCCGCCGCCCGAAGCGCGCTCACCATCTTGATTCTTTCGGTCGAGTAGTGAACCGGCCCCGTGACGAGAACGTCCGCCAGATAACGCACATCGCGCACCGCGACGATCTGATCGCCGACCGTCACCGCCAGCGGAAGTGCGTACGGAAGGTCGGTCTGATGCACCGCATCGGCGCCGTGGCCGTCGCGCATCGCCGCCTCTCGCGTCGGGTAGTAGGCGATCAACGCATTTGCCCGGTACTTCTCTTCTTTCAACTGGTAGTTCAAGCCGCGAGACATCCACGACGGAAAGAACCGATTGCCCATTCGCCCCGTCAGCTCGGTCTCGACCTCCCGCATGCTGGGAGCCTCCGCATAAGGCACGTCGTAGGGGCCTTTTTTGGGCACCCAAACACCCCGCCCTTCGGGAGCCAACACCGCCTTGGCAAAGGCATCCCACTCTGCCGAGATCGCCGCGTCCGGCACGGTCTTGATGACCACTTCCTCCGCCGGCATCGATTTCACGTCCGAGCGCACTATTTCCGGCAGCAGCGTGCGCAGCTCGCCCAGCGAATAGGTCTCGCGAGCGGCGTAGTAGCGAAACACGGTCGAGGGCGCTTTGTCCCCTTCGGACACGCTCACCTCTCGCGACGAGGTGAATCCGAGCGTCTCCAGCGTGCGCTGGAAGCGTTCGCGCAACGCATTTTTCTCGGCGCCGCCGGCCGCGTCATCCCACCCGAAGGCGCGCTGAAAAACCGCCTTGTCGAGGATGTCCAGACACACCAGCGTGCCGCGCAACGGCGTGCGCGGCATCACGCGCAGGCTGGCGCCAAAGCGACGCAGGTCGATCCAGTTCACCTTCTCGGCCACGGCGCGCCCTTCCCTCAGTGCATCCGCTCGACCGTCTCTGCCGCGGTCTGCGGCAGTTCGGCGAATTGCGAGAGTCGATCGACGAAGCGCGCCAGCGAGGCCATCTCACCGTCGAGCAGAACGACATCCAGATCGGTAACGCATCGCTCACCCGGCGACCAGCCGGCGACGAAGCCGCCGGCGGCCCGACGCTCCCGGGTCTGCGGGTCGTGCACACCGAACTCGATGTGCACGCTGGGCCCCCGCGCCCCGGGCTTCGTCGCGAGGTAAACCCACAGGTAGTTCCGCTCGTCACCGAATTCCCGGGTGACCTCCGCCCACTCGGTGTCGATGCCGACCAGAGCGCGCTCGTTCACGAACGACGACACATACGCCAGTCGCTCCGCCGGCGTGACGATGAGGGAATCAGGGAGCTGCGGCATGTTCTTCCTCCGGCTGCTGCTTGGGGCCGCGCAGCGCTTGCACGCTGTGCATCAGGCTCTCGCCGATGCGGCGAATCGCGGCGATGATCCGCTCCAGCGCAGCGACGAGCTTCTCGGCGTGCGTCTTGTCTTCGTCTTCGAACAGCGGCACCCGCTTGCTGTTGGTCAGCATGCGTTCGCGCGAATCGTCGATTCGCTCCGACAACTCCGGATACCGCTCATCGGCGCGCACCGCCGGGGTGAGCATTTCGGTGTGCGCGTGGTCGTATTGCCGCGTCCACGCCGTCAGCGCCTTGTCCATCGCTTTCTGATGCGTCTGCGCATCGGGCGATTCGCGCACCGCATTCACAAACTTCTCGTGCAGGTCGGCGAACTCGCCGCCGGGCTTCATCTTTGCCATCACATCTTCCACCGAAACGCCCGTCTGGCGTGCCCGTTCCTGCACCTCACGGCGCACGGCCGGCAACGCGCCCGCGTTCCAGAATTCCTTGAGCGCCGCGTCGTAGCTGCTCGCGCTCTCATCGAGCTTGGCCACGCGGTATTCCGTGAGTCGGCGCGGCACGTTGATCAGGTCGGGCGCCGCCGGCGCGCCACCCTTGAGGCGATTCACGCCGGCGTGGATCGCACTCGCCGCCGTGTCCGCCACGGCGCCTGCGCCACGCGCCAAGGAGCCCGCCAGCGCCGCGGCACCGCCGACCAGCGAGGCTACGCCATTGCCGAGCTGCTGCTGGCCACCCGCAGCGACATGACCGGGCTCGGGCGCCGCGACCGTGGCCGTCGGCGCCGCCCGCGGGGCTTTGCCGTTCTCCCCCAGCACGCGGGCCGCCATGGCTTCCAGCGCTTCCCTTGCACCGTCCGGATCGCGTGCGGGTTCACCCGAGGCACGACGCGGGTTCTCGGTGCGCGGCGTCGCGGCTGCGGGCGCGGCAGCCACGGGCTCCTCGGCCGGTGCCTTGCTCTGAGCATCCGCCGCTTCCGCAGCGGGCACGGCAAGACGGGCCTGCGCCTCGGCCTGCGTCTCCGCTCCCAGCATCGCAAACCGCGACGCGCGAGCCGCTTCGGGCGCATCGCCCGGCAGCCGGGTCCACTCTTCCCGGCCCAGCGCCTCGATCTTCGCCTGCCGAACTTCCTCCTCGATCTCGGCCCACGACAAACCTGCCTTGATCTTCTCGTCGATCGCGGCGAAGTCGACCGGGTTCGCCGCGATCGACGGCGCTTCGGCTGGGCGCGGCGCGAAATTCATGCTCGCCAGTGCCACGTCTTCTTCGTTGTGTTCAGGGGTACTCATTGCGCTTCAACCTTTAGTGGATGTTCCACTGCATGGAATCGGTGGAGGCACGCTCTTGCGCCTTTCGACTGACCTCTTTGGCACGGGCGGCCTTGAGCGACACGTAGGTGGCCAACAGGCCTTCCAAGCGTTCCTTCTTGCGGTATATCGCCTCGCTCAGAAAACTGCCGACGCCCAAGGCGCGGCTGTACTCGACCTGCAAGGCGCGCAGCGGCGCTTGCGAGATGTCCTGTTCCCATTGCCAGCCGGTGAACCGCCGAGAGACTTCGGTCAGGAGCATCTGGTTCACGGACTGGGCGTCGTACCCTCCCATTACCCCGTCCGGTTGCGCGCCGTACGTGTCGCGATCCGACAGGTTCTCCACCGTCGTCTTCCCGGCAGCGGCGGCGAGCGCCGCATCCGCGTTGGCCGCCTCGACGGTGGTCGCATCCCACTGCACGTTGGGCGGCACGCCGCCGCTCGGCACCGAACCGAACAACTTGGCGTATTGCGCCTTGGTATCGGCGCCGAGAATGGATGCGCTCGCGGCATCGCCGTCCTGAATCGGATATGTCTTGCAAAAGTACGGAGAGGGATCGGTGCGAAAACCGACCACGCCTTGCGATGCGTCGAACACGGATGACAACTGGCTCGGGTTGAACGGACCGCTCTGCGCCGACACGTGAAATGCTTTCGATCGCTGCTCGTTCTTCTGCGCGGTGCCGTACGTGAAATGCAGGTGCTTGATCATGCCGTTGACCGTCCCGCCATCGCCGGTGTTGGTGTTTCCGGAGACCGCAAACGGCTGCCCGGCGGTGACGGCATCCCCCACGCGCCACGGTTTCTGCGTGGTCGGATTGACGAAGCTCTGCAGATGTTCGTACTGGTACGAATCGCCACTGGGCCGGCGCACGATGATCGTGTTGCCGCCCCCGCCCCAACCGCCCACGTATGCCACTTTGCCGTCGCCGGCGGCCGTCAAGGTCACCGACTTCGCACCGGTGGAGAAATCCAGACCGTCGTGCGCGTGGGGCTTGGAGTTCGCAGAGCCAATGTTGCCGTCGCGAATCTTGCCGTAGCGGCTGGTGACGATCTCGTAGGGCGAGGCGGATACCAGACACGCGTCCTGCGCGTACGCCCGCGGCGACGGCATCGCCACGAGTGCGGTCATCACCACCGATGCGAGCGTGAGCCAACGACGGAGCATCTGCCTCAGCCTCCCGTCGCCCGCACGCGCAGCGAATCGGAAACGTAGGCGCGGACCGTGCGAACCTCCAGTGGTGTGCACAACTCTTCGAGCTGCTCGACCACGCTGATCTCGTCCGTCTCGCTCACGCCGGTCACCACCGCGCCATACACCTCCGAACCGATCGCAAGCGAGCGCTCGATTTGCGACTGGCGTTCGACCTCGGAGGGAAGCCGCAACACCACGGTCAAAAACCGGCTCATCGGACACCTCCTGAAAGTGCTCTCACCGCCGGCGCGGCGCCGGTGCCCGACGGTGGCTTGCGGGGCGCTTCGATTCGTTCGGCCAAGAGCAGGGGATCGCTGCCAAAATACTTCTCGCCGGCGGAGAGTTCGATCGCGAACGTGGCGAGGTCCAAGAGGCAGCTTTTCACGGCTCCCGCCAAACGCGGGGACCATGCCTCGAACATGAAGGTGGTCCGGTTGACCACCAAGCGATCACCGACGAATGTCAGATAAGGCAAGCCGGGAACGCCTGCGGACTCCCATCGCAACGGCCACATCACCCGGGCCTCCATCAGGCGACTCTCAGAACAGACCTGCGCTACCCGCCGGACTTCCGCCAGCAGCGCCTTGGGCTCGGAGACCGTGACAAAGCGCGGTGCGTTGGCCTCCGAGAAGCGAGACACACACTCGACGAAGATAGGACTGGCCCAGTCGTCCTCGGTCAGGCAGGGTCGGCCGTGCACCCGGGCGGCGCTCATGTGGTACTGGTGACGTTTGCTGCGCACGAAGGCCAACGCCTCCGCATCGCTGACGAAGCCTCCCGGCCGCGGCACACGCTGAATCCGCAAGATGCCCTCGACCACGAACAATGCCCAACCCTCGGATTGGGCCAGTGTGTTGTCGAACAGGGCCGAGGGAGTCAATTGCGCAAGTCCGGGTGCGTTCATCGTCGTCCCTACTTGATCTGGCTCTGGATGTTCTGTTCGACGGCCTGCTGGCCGGCGGCGGCCGTGCGCCCCGCCATGCCGCCCGTGCTCAACTCCATGGAGACGAGGGAGGCGACTTGCGCTTCCATCATCTCGTATTGGCGGTACTGCTTTTCGAGGATCGCCAGATCAAGCGCCTTGACGCGCAGCAACTCCAGCATCACGCCGCGCTCGTTCTGGCCCACCATGCGCTGACTCCAGCTTTTGTATTCCGGCGTGTTGCCGGCATACCGCCCGACTTCCTTCTGGAACTGCAGTGCCAGCGGCACGGACGTGCCGTCGTGGTCTTCCTGCACACCGGAGTAGTCGAGCTGGATGTCCTTGAGCGCGGCGATGGCGGGAGAGACCTGCGCGTCCTTGCGATCTTTCGCCAGCGAGTACGTCTGCGCGGACACGCTCTGCCCGGCGCCTTGCGGCACGGGACCATCCGGCAGGCCGACCACGTTGTTCACGAACGAAACTTTCGCATCGTACGTGTCCTCGCCTTCCATGGCCGGCTGGAACAGCGTGGCCACGTTCAGATCGGCGCCGGGCATCGAGCCTTGCGAACACAGGCCCGAGGCCGCCTGATCCGCCGAGCAGAATTTCGCATGCGCGGCAATGCGATCCTTCTCCGCCTGCACCGGATCGGCGTACCGACCCGGTGCAGCATCGACTTCGGTCATCACGCGCTCACGCCGCGTCTGGCCCGCTTCCGCATCGCGGACCGCGATGGATTCCCGCGCCGAAAGCACCGCGCACGGATCGATGCCTTGTCCGAAATCGGTGCCGTAGTTGTAGTAGGCCTCTTTCACGCGCTGCGTCTTGCCGATCACCCCCAGCGCGTTCGCGGTCTGCTCGGCCGCATTGCGATCCACGGTGGAAATCGCATTGGCGGCGACCGCCTTCTGCTTGGTCAGCACGGCGACCGCCGAGGTCAGCCGCTGCGTGTTCAATTGGAGCTGCGTGGTCAAGGCCGCGTCCACCGCGGCGATCGCCGCCTTGATGGCTTGCGTGGAGGTGACGAAATACGGCGCCACCCATTCTTCCTGATACTGCGGCGGACAGAACTGGGCGTAGGCCAGCGTCGCCGTCATGGCGAGGGTCAGCGTGAAGGCGGCGCGCCAGCGCCGCGCTTCCGGGTTCATGGAGGACTTGCGCCGGATCATTTCACGCTCCCGGTGATCGCATCATGCTGAGTGCGCCGGTACTCCACCTCGACACCGTCACGAGCCCGGTCGCCTGTCGCGAGCACCAGCGCCGCCAGATTGGCCATCAGTCGCTGGTTCTGCTCGTATTGCTTGTAGTGCATCCACGTTTCGAGGCCGGAAATCTTCGTCGCCTCAACCAACAGTCCGCGAGAGGACTGGCCGGCCAGACTCTCGCTCCACTTGAGCGCATCCGGTCCGCCGAAATACTGGTTCACACGCGCCTTCATCGTCTCGTTCGGGCTCTGGTTCGTGCCGCCGGCGATCGACACCCGCGTGTTCGCCGCATCGATCATCGCCAGACTGTATTGGGGGATCGAGACCAGCGACTGCTTGCGATTGGACGCCAAGAGATAGCTCTGGCCCGCCGCACTGCTTCCGGCGGAGGCCGGAATCTTGCCGTCGGGCTCGCCGAGCACGTTCTGCATGTACGCCTTGCGCGCCGCGCTCTCGGGCGAACCAGCATCCACCGGCTCGAACAGCAAGGCCGCATTCGTGTCGGCGCCGCCATTGGTGCTTACCGAACAGGCGCCCGCCGCGGCCTCGCTCGCCGTGCAAAACTGGCTGCGATGATCGGCCAGACGCTTCGCCATTGCCTGCGGCACGCTGTCCACCAGCGATCCGGGGGCCACATCCTGCGCCGCCATCGTCGTGACCGCCGTCGTGGGCAAGGCGCTGAACGTCGCATCGAGCGCGGCGTTGCCCTTGTAGGTACCACACGGATCGTAGCCTTGCGAGGCGTAGTCCACGTAGGCCTTCGCCACCTGCGCGGCCGTGTTCTGGGTGTTCACCGCGGTGGAGAACTGCTGGGCCGCATTTCGGATCGTGCTGGACACGCTGTTGGCCGACACCGCCTCCTGCTTGGTGGCGACCGCGAGTGCCGAGAGCACCTGCTCGTCTTCCCACTGCAACTGCGTTGCCATGGAAGTCCCGAACTGCGCGATCGCGGCATTGATCGTTGCGACGAGTTGCGCCAGTTGCTGCTCGGTCCACAACTCCGCCGGGCCGAAACCGTACAGGGCCGCCATGGCGCCGCTGCTGGCACCGGCCGACAACACCAGTCCCGCAATCCACCGCGTGCGTTGCTTCATGCTCATTGCGTCTGCACTCCCGCAAGCGAAACGCGGCGATCGGTGGCTTGTCCCACGATCGCCGCAGCGACCATGGAAGAGATCGAGGCGGATTCCAGTTGCGCCTGCATGCTGGCCGCGCAGGCTACCGACGAACAGCCGACGGCGAGGTCCGCTCGCTCATCCGACAGCATCGCCGCATAGGCATACGTCGCCAGCTCCACTTCCGGAGAGGACGTCTTGTCCGCGAACGCGGCGCCGTAGTTGGTATCCCAACCCTGCATCCCGTTGGGCGACAAGGTACATACGCCTTGCTTGGCCTCCGACACCGTGCAGTAGTTGTCCTTGTGCATCTTCCACTTGGCCGCTTCCGCCGCCACGAGCGATCCGCCTTGCTGCCCGGCATAGGACCGCATCAGCGTCCCGCGATCGACCACGCTCTGCGCTTGCGTCAGCGTGGCAACCCGGCTTTCCTGCTGCGCCGGGCAGAGGATCGTCTGAGGCTGACCGCCCACGTCCACGTTGTATTCCTCGAAGGCGTGAAGCAGACGCGCGTTCATGTCCTGCATGCCCTTGGCATTGGCCAATTGCATCTTCGAGGTGACGACGGTGCGCGACACCACGTTCGCGGACACGGCCGTCTGCTTGGTCGCGACGGCAATGGCGCTCATCTCCTGACCCAGTTTCTGGATCAGCTCCAGCACGGACGCCCATACCCCCTGCGCGCTCGCCGTCGCCGGCAAAAAGAGTGCCGCGGCGGCGAGCGCGCCGAAGAGCCACGAGCGCCGGCGCATCCGCGCCGCCGCCTGAGCCATCATCGGATCGGGTTCGCTCATCGCACGCCTCACTTGCGATCGAACAGGCTGCCGACACGAGACCAGAAGGTCGGCGGCTCTTCGGGTTTTTTCTGCGCCGCCGGCGTGGCCGCCTGCGCGCTCGCCGCGCGTCCATTCGAGCCACTGCGGATCGTCGCCAGCAGCCCCGCCATGCGCGTGTTGAGGTCGCCGCGAGCCGACTGGGCCTTTTCCAATTCCGCCTGCGCGGCTTCACAGGCGATCCCGGTGCCGCCGCCGCAGGTGGCCAACTGCGCCTTGGCCTGCGCAAGCGCCTGATCCGCCGGACCCACGCGCCCTTGCACGTCGGCCAGCTCCGCAGCAGCCGCGCTGATCGAAGCGGTCGACTGCTGGATACCTTGAATGGCCGCGGCGCCCGTCGGCGCGAAGGTGCGCACCGCCGCGCCCTGCGTGGCATTGAGGCCGCCGTAGTCCACCTGCGAGGAGTTGAACGAGGCGGTACCGGCCGAATAGGAGGTCAGGCTGCCCGTGGTCTGTGCGGTCAGCCCGGAGCCGCCCGAGGCCGTGCACCCGGACATGTCCAGCGAGATCGTCCCGCTGCCGCCGGCACCGGAAAGACCGCTGCCCGACAGACACAGCCCGATGTCGGAGAGCTTGCTGTTGATCGAGGACACCACCATGCCCTCCACCTTGTTCACCGCCGTGCAGACCTGCTGCTGGAGGTACTGCAGCACCGCCTGCTCGGCGATCGAGATGATCGTCGCCAGACTCGGGATCGCCGGCGACAGGTCCCACAAAGCCGTCGCACCGGAGAAACAATTCGCACAGTTCGAGAACAGGTCCTCGATGTTCGGATTGATCGCGGCAATCTGCATGTGCACCTGCTGCGCCTTCGTCATGGCGTTGGTCAGGTCCGTGCAGTCGGCCTGCGCCTGCTGCGCGGACAAGGACGCCTGCATCTGCGCCACCGTCAGGGCCCCGGCGGCGATGGCCGGAAGCGCCGGCATGCCGAGGACCATTCCCAGAACCCACATCAGGACCTTACGCATCTCGATAACTCCTCATGATCCGGTTGATCAGTTCGAGGCGGCCGTTCGACCAGATTTCGGACAGCAACTCCGCCTTGTAGGCGGCGACGATCCGGCGCTGCACCGTCTTCGCCGCCAGCGACGCCCCGCTCGGCACGTCGATCAATTCCGTCAGCCGATGCAGAAACGCGGGATTGCGCTGCGACATCGCCCGCAACAACACCAAACAGCGGCTGGTCGTCAGGTGCGCGAGCACCTCGGTGAAGGGCTCGGGCAACCGGTCGACAACATCGCCGAATTCCTCCACGAACTGCCTGACCTGATCGACATACGCGCCGATCTCGATCGCCTTCGGCGAGGACAATTCGTTGTAGTCCACCGCCCAGCGGTCCACCTCATCCATCCGCACCAGAAAATTGAGCAACGCCACGTTCCGCGTCGACTGCGCGAAATGCCGGATAACCCCGCTCGATGAAAGGTCGAGCGGGGAGATCAAGGGAATCGGCCCGTCACTGAGCTTCATTTCACGCGGAACAGCGAGGTTCGACATGGGTTCGCAACGCGTTTTCGGGTGCCCTAAACATAGCCCAGATACATCGAAGAATCAAATTTTTGAGTATTTGATCGATTATGGCGTCAACGCCAGTTCTTCCTGTATCTCTTGCTTGGGCTTTTTCTTGCGTGCTTTCGCCTCTTGCTGGGCATGCAGGCGTTCCAAGATTTCGATGTTCGGGTCCGGCACGTAGAACTTGCCCACGTGCTTGCCGCTGACCATGCGCGCCAAGACCTCACCCAGCAGCTCGGTACCGAAGTCGCAGCTCATCGCCGTGCGGTTGCCGACGAGGCGCAGGCGCAAGCTGCCCTTCGGGGTTCGCTCGCCCACATCGAACAGCCGTCCATCCGTCAGCAGCGCGCCCGCCTTGTTCTTGGCGCCCGGCATCGAGAGCCGGAACCGGTCGCCGTACCCCATGCTGGCGATGCGCACGCCCTCGCCGACGTCCATGTCTTTCACCGCCGAATTGAAAATGCGCACCAACGGATGCGGTGCGTAGGTCGGATTGATACCCTTGGTGCGCGCATCGCGCAGCGCCTCGTGCACGTACTTCACGAGATCGTCCGGATCGAAGGCGACCGGCAGTTTCTTGACGTCCGCGCTGCTGATCGTGCGCTTGACCACCACCGCGCGCTGGCGCACGCCGTTCTCGTCGGTGAATACCGCGGTACTGCCCAGACGCTCCTGCGCCGCCAGTTCGCAGGCGCGGAAAATGTTTCCGCGCAGCACGTTCATCGACTCGATGACCTTGCCTTCCGGCCGGATATCGAAATCGTCGTACACTTTTTTCACGGCCTGCTTGTCGAACCACTGGAGCCGATCGAACTTCGCCGGATCAAAGGTCAACCCAGAGGTGCTGATGAGTTGCGAGTCCTGATGGCGGATCGTCGCCATCGTCAAGGGCCGCAACTGCTCCTCGCCGGGGAAGGCCGCTTTGATTTCGTACTGCGACAAGGTGTATCGGTCCTTGTCGTCCGGGAACTTCACCGTGACGACGATGCCCTGCATCTCGCCCAAGAGCGGATGCTTGTACGTCACGGGACTTCCCGGATGAAAAGCCGTGATGTTCTTGATCAACCAGTCCACGCGCTCCTGCGTGAGCTTGGCGCCGCCGAGCTTGTCGCCGGACATCAACTGATCGAGGGTCGCATCCGTGTCCCGGATGTCGCTCGGAAGCGATGCGCGGATCGCGCCCTCGCGGCCAACTTGCAGCATCTCGCGATAATCCTGCAGCAGCCCGTGCTCGCCGACCTGCGGCATCGCGCGGAACTTCTCCATCGCCTCGCTCAACCGTTGCTTGATGCCTTCGGAGCGCAACGGAAAGACCGTGCGTTCGTACTCCAGCTTCGTGAGCAACACCGGCTCGTCGAAGCTGCTGCCGGACTTCTTGAAATTGCCGTCGACCAAGGCCTCGGCGCTGACCACCTTGGCCTTCCAGTCGTAGACGTCCACCTTGAACGGGTTCAGGCCGCGCTCTTCCAGCTCAGCCACCTTGTCCGAGAACCGACCGGCGAGCGTTGCGAAGTGCGCCTCCTGATCCACGACCGACAAGAGCGGCAGACGGCCTAGCACCTTGTTGATGAACTTCGCCTCCTGCGGGTCGGGCGGGTTGTCCGCATCGGGCAGATCGATGCTCAGGCGACTGGCGAGATCGGGATTCTCGTAGAGCCACGCGAGTGCGATTTCATCGCCCACTTCATTGAGCAGGTCGAGGTTCTCGCCCTCCGAATTCGCGTTCTCGCGGTTGCTCGTGACATTGGCCGAGAGCTTGCGCAACTTCGCGTTGTGCATCATCGTTACGCGCCACTCGGCCGGCAGCCCGGACTCGATCGACGTTATGACCGGGGCGACGACTTGTCCCCGGCGATCCACGCGCCCCATCCACTGCAGAAACTCCGCGATGTTGCTCGCTTTCTGCAGCACGATGAAGTCGCGCTGACGTGCATCGGAGTCGTCGAAACGATCGGTCGCGTGAAGCGAAATACCCGTCGATCCGGCACGCGTAATGACGATCGCATCGAAGCGTCCGTTCTGAAATCCGGCCACGGCTGCGACCGCGTCCTGCTTCTTGTGGTAGTTGACCCGCCACCCTTCTTCGCTCACCGCCGGCGCACTCAGCGACGCCGTGCGTCCGGAAATCTCCGTGGTCGGATGACCGGAGCGTTCCAGCGCCGCGCGCACCACGTCGATCGGCGTCAACGGCAAGTCCGGGAACGCTTTGATCTTGTCGCGAACGCACTTCACCGCAATGGCATATTCCTCACTTTCGGGCTGCTCGAACGACACATCGCCGTACCGGCCTTGCGTCTTGATCTGGCCCAAGCGCTCAAGATAAATTTCCAGCAGCTCGCGATACTGCGGCGGCTTGTCCAGCGACACCTGCCGCATCGCCGCATCGATCGCCCCGCGCAACGACTCCTTGCGCTCCAGCTCCTCCGGCGTCAGGTCGCCCCGCTGCACCAGCTCATCCAGCTCCCTTTCCAGCGACTCGACGCCGGCTCGGCGAGCCAGCACCTGATACAGCAGCGACTCGCCGGTGTTCTCCACCGCGATCACCGGCTTGCGCCCCTCTGAGAGATCGGTCAGCGCCGTCTCGACCGCATCTTCGATCTTCACGGCCAAGAGGAACTGCCGATTGAGGTTGTACAGGCGCGAGCCGAAATTCATGCTCGTCGCCTGCATGCGCTGACCTTTGCGCTCCTTCTCCGGGATGGCCTCCCACTCCTTGGCGTAGGCCTTGTTCTTCGAGGAGACCATCTTCTCGACGTCGCCCGCCATGAACGCCATGTCCGAGAGTATGTCGGCGAGTGCGTCGGCTGCGGCGACGTTGCGCGCCTTCACCGCTTCGCTCGGCAAATGCGTTGCGAAGGTCAGCCGCGAGTAGTCGTGCTCCCGGCGGATCAGCACGCCATCGCGCGCAAGATTGGTCGAGACGGCTTCCAGCAATCCGTCGCCCCCGGCCGCCAGCGTCACCGGCAACTGCTTGAGATCGACCGACGCGGGAAACAGCTTGTGGTAGATCGCGTAGTTCGCCGCCCCCTTGAGCGGCGTCGCGGAGGAGTACATCACGGTCTGCGCGTTCGCCACCGCCTGCCCCACCGCCTCGGCGACGTTCGATGCGCCCGCGGCCAGATGAGACTCGTCCAGCACCAGCATGGCGGGCTGGCTCACGACGATGTCGTTGAGCAGTTTCGCCTTCGGGTTTTTCTCCAAGGCACGCTGGAACTGCGAGTAAGTCGAGACGACGAGATCGACGTCGCTGCCGACACGGCCCTCGGCCATGGCGGTGCGCCGCTCCAACGCCGACGTCGCGGGGAACATGACTTCGTCTTCGGTCCCGAAGCGTTTGATCGTCTCGCCATCGTTCATGATGAAGACGCGCTGGAACAGGTCCTCCGACTGGATGTCCCGGATGTCCCGGAAAATGTCGGTGAACAGCTCCGGCTTGATCGTCAGGAACACGGGCACCAGCCCGTTGAGTTTCGCGTAGCGCAACATGCCGGCGACGAAGCGGCCCTTGCCGCGACCGGTCATGTCCGCGTTGGTGCAGCCCCGTCCGTCTTCTGCCGCTTGGATGGCCAAAGCCAGCGCATCCATCTGGTCTGCCGAAAACAACTCGTACTTCTCGATGTCCTCGATCGAAAGCTTCAACCGCGAAGCGACATACTCGTCCACGTTGCCGTGCCGAGCCTGCAGGTCGTTGAGCGCGGCATAGGTGGCACCCGCCATGTTGAGCGGAATCATCGCGTCGGTCTCGCCGGCCTTGATGCGCGAAGCCGATTGGTACGGCGCCTGAAACTCGTTGACCGCTCGCCCCTTCGACGGCGCGAGGTCGGCGTAGTCGGCGCGCACGTGAGGCGGAACGGGCCGGCCTTCCATCAAGGCCTTGTCGATCACATCGCGATGCGTGACCGGCAAGTTCAGTCGCTGTTCGATTTCCGCGCGGTCGGTCTCCGACAACGCCTGCCCTTCCTGTTGTCCCGCCGCGAGACTGGCACGCGCCCAATCCTTCACACCGAAGTACAGCGCCTCCAACGCCGCGTTGTTCGCTTCGCCCGCGATCTCCCGCGCCTCGGCGGTGACACGCTCCCACTCGGCGCGGCGCAGTTGCCACGGCGCGAGGGCCGCGGCGGGCGCCGCATGGGGAACCTCCACTGCCAGCTCTGCGTCGACGAGCGGCATCACCTCCTCGCCGGCGGGCTGGACTTCGTCCACTGCTGGCGCGATTGCGCGCTGCGGATACTCGGCCAACACGTCGTTCGACCAGCCCCAGACCTGCTCGTAGGTCGTGAGCACGTCCAGCGATTCCGGGGCCGGTGTCTCGACGGGCACCGGCCGGCGATCGCCGACGACGATCATGCGGACGTTGTACGAGGACCCTTGACGGCTGTACATGCGACCGTCGATCTCGGCGTGCCCCAACACGTCGTAGTGATCGTAGACGTAGTTCAAAAAATGCTTCGTGCCGCCGTCGATCTTGCCGGTCGAGCGGGCCGAGTCTGCGCCGTAGATGATCACGGCACGGCCTTGATCTCGCCGTGCCGCCAGACCGCGCAAGGCGATGTAGTGATCCTGACGGCGCACGTTCGGCAGCTTGTCGAAGCTGCGCGCCCCGCCTTCCAATTGGCCAAAGGGAGGATTGGTGATCAGGTAGTCGAACCCGCCGGCCGCGTCATCGAAGCTGGTGCGGAAGTCCGACGAAATGGCATCGCCTTGCACGGCCTCCACATTCGGAAGGTCGTTCAATGCACCGACGCGATTGGCGTCCAACTCCATGGCAAAGACCTTCACGGAGGGCGGCAGCACGTTGACCAGTCCGGCATTGCCGGCTGTGGGTTCGAGCACCCGCGCGCCGGCCACGTCATCCGTGCCGACCATCAGCCGCTGCGCCACGACGCCCAAGGGCAGCGCGGTCGAGAACTGCTGCAACGCCAGCGACTCTGCCGTGCGCATGCGCTGCACCGGCAGGCCGTAGTACAAGTCCGTCGCAAAATCGAACGCCGCCCGGTCGGGGGTCGCGCCGGCACCGGCCAGCGCCCGAAATCCCGCGGCTTCGACCGCCTCCTGCACGTGGCGGACGGCCATGTCGTCCACCTCCCGCGTGCCGGCATACACGTCCTGTGCAAAGCGCACGAGATCGTTCCAGTCCAGCTTCTCGCCGGCGCGAACGCGCTCGACCAGTCCGTCGGCGCACGCGCGCAACTCCTCTGGTGTCTGCGCCCGCAGGAACGCCGGGCGCCCCAGCGCGCCGGCGGCGCGCTGCTCCTCGGTGATCGCACGATGCTCGGAGAGACGGATGAAGCGGCCGAACACGCCTTCGTACACCGGCTGGTGCGCGCGGTTGAGTCCGATGAGCCGCGCCTGCTTGACCACGCCGGCGATGTTGAGCCCGGCTTTTTCCTCCAGCTTCTTCGCGAAGACTTGGCTGATTTCCTCGCTCTCGACCTGCACCACCGGACAGCGGCGAACGCCGAAGGCGCTGGCCAGCGCCTTCGTGTCCAGCTTCACGTCTTTCTTCGCCAAGAAATACACGCCCTGCTGATATTGCAGCGCGCCGGAACTGCCTTCCTCGAAGCCCATGTGCTTGAGCAATTCCGGATTTGCGCGACCTTCCATGTCGAGCAACACGAATCGCTCCACACCGTCCGCCGGATTGCGCTGCATGCCCAGATACGCGTTGAACCCGGACAGGTCTACCCACATGCGCTTCGCCATCGCTCACTCTCCCGATCTTCGCCTCGAAAAAAGGCGCCCGTGAGAGCGCCTTTTATTCCCGCCCGACTCTGCCGAACGACGCCTTACGGCGCCGGTACTGCCTCTTCTTCGTGTTCTTCTTCGTGAGTCGTTTCGGCCTCCGCCGTCAGCGCCGGCTTCGGCGCGTTCACGAGCGGGATGGCGTCGAACTCGACGAGATTTTTCGGCCGCATGTCGAGCGGTGATGCGAAGACGACGAAGGGCTTGCCGTCGTCCTTGTGACGCTCGATGCCGAGGATCACCGGACCGTACAACTGCACCGGTTTGGTCTTCGACAGATCGGCACCGATCGGCTTGTCGAAATTGAAGGCGGTCAGATGCTGCAACTTCCGCTCGGTGGCGTCCTTGAGATAGTTCACCGAGGAGGCCTTCCCGAAATCGATCTTCTGGACAGCCAGCAGCTCCACTTGCAGTTCGCCGCTTTGCGCACCGTAGAAGATGTTTCGAGCCGCTTTCACGAACGTCTCATCCTTCGAATGAAACGCGGGCTCGGGCTCGCCTTTCACACCGGCCACCGCGGCGCGGATGTAATCGAAGCTGCGATGCTCCAGATCGTTCTTCGCCGTCTTGCCATCGGCGAGTCCGGCAAGCGTGATCGCCGCCGGCGCCAGTCGTTTGACCTCCTTGTGCTGGCCGGTGTTCTGATCGAACACCTTGGCTGCCTCAAGTGCCGGGTAGATGCGCGGCGCGGTATAGATTTTGCCCTCGTACACGATGCGGACGACGGCAAACGGTTCGCGCGCTTGTCCCTTCTCATCCTTGATCGCGAGCGCATCGCCCAACGCCTTGTCCGCGTTGTCCTTCGTCAACGCGGTCTGGCCGACGATCAGTTCGACATGGCTCTTGGCCAACTGCGGCTTGCCGAATGCGTCCTCGCCTGCGGCGCGCAGTGCGATCGTGCCCAGCCCGACGATCGCTTCGGCATCCTTGGACAGGCTGAGCGGTTTTGGCCAGTGCGCGCGGTATTCGCTCACACCGTTCTCGGCCTTGAGGAGCCGCGCATCGTCGAATGACAGCAGGACCACCTCGTTCTTCGATTGCTCGGCGATCGTAGGCCGCTTCACCGAACCGGAGACGTACTGCTCCCTGATCTTCGCTGCGTCCGCGTGCGGACGATCCGCCACGGTCTCGTCCAGCGAATTCAGGCGTACGCGGACCGCCTCGCCCGTATCCAGCCGCGTGCCGACGGCGAAGTGGAAATTGTCACCCGGCGTTTCATAGCGTTCGACGCGCATGAACAAGCGTTCCGGCTTCACGCTCGGCGCCGGCGTCGCTGGCGACTTCTTTGGACTGCCCGCTAGATTGTCCAGCGACTTGGGATCGAAATTCGTGCTCATGATTTGGCTCCTTCAAAGAGAAGAGGATCGTGTCGGACACCAGCAAAGCGGCTGTGTGTTGCCCAAAACATACCCGCAATGCTATCCTTCGTCAACATCGAAGTTTTATAAATTTGTTTGCGAATTCAAATCCTTATTTAGATTTTTGTTCGTCACGAAAATTGATGTTTTTCGCGATTTTTCTGACGACGATTTTTTTGCGATTTCATCCGATTTCAAATGTTCGCCGTAACCGCATTGACATATACCGTCCGGTCGTGGTAAACGACTTCCTGCCAATGATCCCGGCCGCCTGCGACCGGTAGCCGTGAGAGCCCGAACCATGTCCGAGAACTCCGATGCACCCCAAGGAATGGACCTGTTCGGTTCCGGCACGACTCCCTCCCCCTCTCTCGACTCCCCTCTTCCCGACAATGTCAGCCTCATCCCTCCGCCCAAGCGGGGCAGGCGGCTGACACGCACACCGGGGCAACGCGACAACGATCTGTTCGCCCTCTCGATGGAGCTGTCGCAGAAGGATGCGAAAGCCGCGGGGACCACCGGTTTTCTAGCGACGGCGATGGTGTACGCCTCACTGCCGCACTCCTCCGTCGAGGGCGGCTTCTTCGAGCGGCGCAACGGCGACTTGAACCTGACGATCATGTGCAATCCGAGAATCGGATTGCCCTACGGAAAGATTCCCCGCATCGTGGCAGCGTTCCTCTGCACCGAAGCCAAGCGGGAGCGCAGCCCCATCATCAGCTTGGGGCGATCACTCGCCGAATTCGCCGACAAGCTGGGCATGCACAATTCCGGCGGGGAGCGCGGAGACACCAAGCGACTTCGCGAACAGGCAACACGGCTCTTCTGCTCACGCATTCAGTTGATCGGCACACCGGGGTCTCAGTTTCACTGGAACAACCTCGACATCACCGAAGACGGCATGACGCTCTGGAATCCCCACACTCCCGAAGAGCGCAGCCCATGGGAGAGCGAACTCAAGCTCTCCACCAAATTTTTCGAAGAGTGCATCGCCCATCCCGTTCCGATCGACCTGCGCGTCCTGCACGCCCTGCGCTCTCCGCTCGCCATCGACATCTACGTCTGGCTCACCTATCGCCTCAACTCCGTCACCTCACCCACGCCGGTGACGTGGAAGCAACTCAAGTGGCAGTTCGGCAGCGATTACGCCGATGACGATCAGGGGCTGGTGAACTTCGTCTACAACTTCCGCAAGCAACTGCGCTCCGTGCAGGCGATCTACTCCGAGGCAAGAGTCGGGATCGATCAATACAAGCTCACGCTGCTACCGTCCAAGCCGCACGTGCTTCCAGCGGCGATGTAATTCGAGCCATGCGGGCCGTCATTGACGGCTATACCTACTTGGTATATTCTTCACTCCTCTTATCGAGGCGTGTAGCATGCGAATCGACGTCATCCATCCCATCCAAGACCACGCCATTCCGAATATTCGGAAAAACGATGCGTGGCTGCAAAACTTAGCGTCGTCCAACGAGAGAAACGATCTTCTCGTAGACCTCGACGAGGCAATCGCCGAAGCCAATGCCTATCAATGCCTCTGGCGACTGGTGCAAGAGGCTGATCAGGACAACACGACGGGCGACGACCTTTTTGTAGAAACCGAGGAGCTTTCGGAAACTCTGTCGGTGATTAACACGGCCGTGTGCATGCTGCAGGCCATCGAGACGAATCCGGCCATGGCATCTCAGCGCGTCCATTTCGCTCGCGCGTTTTGCCAACGTTACGGCGCAGCGGTGCTCCTTCGAGGTGCGGTCGACACCGATCCTGCCACCGGACAATCCTACGAACTCTGGATTCGCCTCGTCGCCGACGAATTCAATGAGTTTCCCGAAACCCCTTGCATTTTCCGCCTCTCCGCCTCGCTCGTCCGACGCGCCGCCGGCGACCATGCGGAACTGATCGGGACCCTGCAGGGCGCGTTCATTCCCACCTTGAACGACGAGGGATTCATCCACTCGGAGGACTTGTTAGACGCGATGGATGGGCATAGCCAATGGCTGGCCGACGTCTACAAAACCATCCACGGGGAATTTCTCCCGAGCATCGGCAAGAAAGCAATCGGGGCGCTCTCGAACGAGAGGGATTCACTTCTGCCCGGCGTAGGGCTCTGCGTTCCTTGGTTGTTCGAGATCGCAAAACCCTATCGCGGAAAACAGCTCGCCGGAATCATGCTTGATGCGATCCAGAGAGTGTGTGCCGAGCCGCACGCATTCCTACTCAAGCTCGACCACCACGAGACCACCGCCGGGGTGGACGATCACGACGAGCCTGTCCACTCACAGACCGAGGTGCTCGACCTGATCTTCTGCAACCCCATCCGGCTCGTCGTGATCGGCGTTCAAGGAACCGCCAACAAAGAACCGCGCGATATCGCGCTGCGCGATAGCTTGCTCAAGTTTCAGAAACCCAGAGTCCTCGAAATGGCTGTCGAAGCGCGGCGCGACAAACTGACTCGATATTTCCGCTCGCTCGATGCGGTACCCAAGGGTTACCGCATCCATGTTTACAACCCCTACGACTATCCTTTCACCTGATCCAACCAAGAGATATCGCATAATTTCGAGGGATCGCTGATGCATTTATCGGCTTTCGTTCTTGAAATCCTGCGTTAACTTTATACGGGCTATTCACACGAATAAGCCGGATAACCAATTTGCCAACGTCATCACGGCGACCGGCTCACCAATCGCCGCCGTCGTTTTCGATGGCAATCGTATCGACGCAGAAACTTGGATCGAAGCCCCCGTCACGAGTCGTTGCACGGGCTCCAGCGGCGGTCTTCTTCATCACACACAGTGACCCGTTAGCGGAATAGAGCCATAGGCCACTCGGCCAACCTGCAGCGAGTCGATTTAACGCCTTGATCGCTTCCGATTCTTCGTTCGTGATTTCGTGAGCCATCGTCAGACCCCACAACCGGCGATTGCTTTACGCAGGTCTTGAATCGCCTCAACCACGTTGTTCTCGTTCCACTCGTCTTCGCCGCGACTCACCGAGTCGACGCGCTTTGCGGCATCAAGCAAATTCTGAATCTTGTCGCCCGCTTCGCGCAGTTCCACGCGGAAAATGTTGTCTACGCGCAACCCAGCCACACCTAGTGCCGCGTCGGCCTGACCGATGGCATGGAAAATTCCGGGCGATTCGTTCTTCTTCACAGCAGTCAATTTCACGAAACTTTCTCCACTGCTATAGCAGTAGCCTAAAGTGAACCAAGGGGCATGATCAGAATCAGGTCAGACGCTGCGTCCTTCTTTCGCTTTTCTTCGGCGAGGCACTCCTTCAATCCGGAATCGCTGGAATGACCATTCTTGGAGTCCGGACGCACAAACTTCGCGCAACGATCCGGAGGCGCGGGCGCGGGCGCGGCGGCTTGGGCGAGCGACGCATAAATCGTCGTCCATTCCCGTACTACGACGGGGGCAAGGCTCATCGCCACCCAGAGGGCGAAGACGAGCAAGATGCCGTGAAGGAAAGTTCGGCCCATGAGTCCCTCCCATTATCCAGCGATGCGCGCCACCGCCGGGGTTTGATCCTCGGTAATCCGACACAATTCGATCGCTACTGCCCGCAGCGCCCGGCGCTCACCCGGCAACATCTGATCAACGAGACTTTTTGCCTCATCACCATCGCCTTCAAGCAAAGCCGTCAGCACGGATTCTTCGAGAGTCTTCATGGGAAGTTCCTACGTATGCACCAGCTCGGCCCTATGCGCGAGAGCGCTGCTGCCGCTGCCGCTCCTCAAAGACACCGCAAGCGACAGCGATAAAGGAAGCAACGATGTAGCCAAAAGCGAGAGAGAGGGTCAGCACTAGGTCGTGGTGAAATTCCGCGGCAGTGAGATGCGGACCCTTGCTGGACAAGAAATACCAGATTGTATAGACCCGAAAATTGCTGACGTCAGACCAGTTGGAATACCCGACCATCAGGGTTAGCGGCAACATCAGCAACAAGTAAACCCACACCGCGGTCGGGCGATGATAAGGTTCATTAAAGAAATTTTTCAAAGATGAAAAATTCATTTTTGTTCCAAGTACCATATGGAGGTTCCTATTCTGTTAAGCCTTTCGAAAACCTCTCGGCTACAAGCCAAGCTCTTTCATGCACCGGGCAGTTTCTGGCGCATATCCCACCCCCTCACGCCAACGCGGAGCCTCGCTGTCCATCAGCTCCGCAAGAGTCTGCCAGTGATCCACCAGCGCGGCCCATTTTGGTGAGAGTACGCGCAGTTCGGCGCGCCTGCTCGCGAACGCGGGAACGTGTTCGAGCAACAGCCGGCACCGCTTGAAATCGTCGGGATCGACCGGCGTAGAAACCACCGCGAGCGGCACACTTGCCAGTGTGGGCGGGACTACACCCGTGAAGGCGCGGAACATCGTCGCGGACGACAATCCCTGCTCTCCGGAGGCGAGCCAACGCGCCGCATCGGGATCGAGTTGAGGATGCTTGGAGGCGGCCTCACGTTCGGCCGGCGGCGACAGCTCTGCGATCAGAGCAGAGACGGCATCTTTGGGACCAAAGGCGATCTGCACGCCCGCCATTCGCGCGAGGTCGGGCGACATCACCGAGTCCTTGCCCTGCCGCGCCGTGAGCGCGGCGAAATCGTCTAAGGGCATTGCGCCGGCGATCAGCGTACAACCGCCGCGGCGCGTGACCGAATAGGTTTCTCCCGTGCGGAGAGTGGAAATCACTGACATGTGCTCTCTTCCTTGTAGATCAGCTATTGGTAAATTTCATCACCGCTCTCGCTTTCGATCGCGCTCGGTCCCCACTTCCCATCCTCGTTTGAACATTCCACCGACGAAAATCAACACGCCCAATGTCGCCAAGACACGCGCGAATGGCTGCATGAAGGCAACACCGAAGTTGTGGCCGTCCGACTGGGTGGCGAAGAGCAGCGACGCGCCTGCGAAAGCGCCTGCAACTACCAAGACGCTGAGTGCACAGATCAAGATGAATGTAGAAATTCTCGGCTTGCTCGCCTGATGCTTACTCATTTTCCATTTCCCTTGTCTGTGGGCTCGAAATGATCATCGAGACATTTCGCTTTATGACGCGCCGACGCCCAAAGAGTTCATAGCTTGAGCGTACTTCTTCCGCAGCCGATCGGCCGTTTCAGCATCAATTAGCGCGAGCCGCGCTTCGTCGGCGTTGTCGGCAATATCCGCAAGCTTGACGCGCAACGCCAACGGGTCGGATCGAATCCCGGCGTAGTACGCCTCCGGTGTTCCGGCCGAAGCTCTCGACAACAAGACGCAGGCATGCGCCACTGCGTGAGGGAAGGTGTACACCTCCTCGCAAAATACGTCGGCGCAATCTTCCAAGACGTCATGCAGCCATCCCACGGCCTCGGCCATCGGGTCGCTCGCTACCGCCGACGCCACGCGTGCGCAATGCGCGATATACGGCGCTCCGGCTTTATCACGTTGGCCAGCGTGCGCCCGCTCGGCCAACGCTTTTGCCCGCTGCGGCAAGCTTTGTTCGCTGTGGCTCATCGCGAAACACTCATCGTGTTGTCCAAATGCGGAACAGGGTCAAAGCCCACCGCCGTTCCGTCCAAGGTACCGGCTCTCGGTTCGAACTCGGGCTCGTCGCTGGAGCACGAATGGCCACAGTCCGGGCAATCCGCGTTGCGGACGAAGAAATGAATCACTGGATCGGTTCCGATCCAGTCGCATCGGCTGCAAGCGAAGGTCCAGCGGGGACGGTCAAACGGTGGCGTTTGCAAGACAGTGCCCTTCTTAGTAGGGATTGATCGCTACCGCATGAAAGGCATCCGGAATGCGTTCCTGCGCATGCAACACGGCGTCATCTTCGGATTCGGCAACGACGACACCGAAGTTCTCGCGCATCGAAAGACCAGTAATCTGATAAGGCCCAGCACAGGGGCATTCGTCGTAATCCACGTGAGCATTGAGACCGTCCGCAACGTGGCAAAGGTGCCCCATCACCGCCCCACCAACGACTTCTGCTTTCATGACCGATCTCCTTACGATTGACATAATACTATACCATTTCGGTACAGTTGTCAACAACAGCAACTAACGCCTGTTCTAGGTGACTGCCTCGGGTTGCCTGCTTTCGCGAAGTTCTCGATTCAAGCCGATCGCCCACAGGGCGAGGACGATCGCCACGACCCCGAGATACGTCGGGCCGAAATATCTCGGGAGGGCTGCCACCGAAGGCGCCGGAGAGAAGAGCACCATGCTCATGACCACCGGGTAGAACCAGACAACAACCGCCCCCACGCAGTATTGCAAGAGAAACTTCGTGGAGCATCTCCCCAAAATGGAGACGGCGGCGGTAGTCGCGACGACAGCGAACAGCAGGAACACCACCCAGCCGTCCGCATATTCGACGTACCAGCTCGGTAGAGCCATCTCCACCGCGTTGCTGCGCATCCCGAAAACGACACCAATCACGGCTCCCAAGAACAGCAATGCGCCCAGTTTCCCGAGTTCGTTCATAGCCCCTCCTGACGGTTGACCAACTTACTGTGCTCGCGCTGGATAGCGTCCCACGCCGCATCGTGATTGCAAAGCTTGGAAACGACGTTGACTTCCCCGCGCCGCGCTTGCGCGTGGATAATTTTGCTCCGGATTCGATAGGCGGTCGCTCGCGACACGCCAAAATCGCGTCGTAGGCCTTCCACTGTCACTTCATAGCCAGCGGCGAGTCGCAGGCCCAGCTCCAACCCCAGTTCCATCGTCGGCGTGCCGTGGTGTTTCATCATCGTCTCCATGGTGAGTGGGAGCTTAGCTTCCCACTGGCGCGTCGCATTTTTTGCGACGCGCGCCGTCTTGGTTCACCGATAGTTGCGAGACGCAGCGCGGACAGAGGTCTTGACCCTTCACGCGCTTCCACTTCGGGCCCATGAGTTTTTTCTGCACGTGTTCACGCGCATCCCGGGCGCGCACGCGTCGCCCGGTGACGCCGTGCTCCCAGCCCCCGCACACATCGCAGAACACATCGGCGGTGTATACGATGCTCATTTGCTGGCCAAAGGCGTAAGCAATGCAGCAACCGCATCGGCCCGGCGTTGTTCGGCCAGAGTCCGCTGCTCAGCCTCAAGGACGCGTTCTGCAGCGACGTGCCTGTGACTGGCTTCCGCGGTTTCTTCGGCTTCCTCCAGAGTGTCGCAGACGAACGCGATGCTCGTGAGCAACTTTCGGTGCGGCGGGTAGAAGTCAACCTCTCCCGTCACGAGCCGCCGGGTGTGTCGAATCAACACGGACTTTTCTTTCACCTCGACCACCTGACACGCGTTGCCGGCGAACCCAGAAAGCAACATCGGTACGGGATTAACCCACGATCCGGGGGACAACTTCTGCCCGTTAAACCTGTAAACCGCCATCACGTTCTCCTGGGTCTCCCGGCCTTCACGGATTGCCGCTACTCGCGGTTACCATCGGGCAGTCGTGGCGTCTCGCCCGGGGCAGACCCCGCCGCACTGGTCAACTGGTGCAGCGACTGGATACCAAGCCGATGGACCACGCCCTGCACATGGGCCTCAATCTCGGTCTTGGCATCGTTGACCATCTTCTCCTTCACTTCGGTCAAGCGTTCCTCGGCATACGCCGCGTTCGCATGCAGATGACCGATCAGGATGCTGAGCTGCTTGTCCAGCTCTTCCTTGTCCTTCTTGCCGAGCTTTCCACCCAACGTCCGGATGACGTCAGCCCGTTCATCGATCTGCTGTTTCAACCGGGCAGCCATGGCCGCCTTCATCGAATCCAGTTTCGCTTCGCCACTGTCCTGCGAGGGGAGTTCGGGCAAATCCACGTACTCCCCGACATGGCGCTCGCGCAAGGTGCACGGTACGCCGGTGGTGTTCATCCGAGAAATCAGCCCGACCCACTGCGCCTCGGTCATGGCCACACGGACCACTCGCTTTCCGGGGAAAGTGCGATCCGCATACGCATCCTTGTGCAACGTGGCCTCGTCAATTTCCAGAACCACGTAGCCGAGATGTTTGACTTCCGACATCCAGAGTGCATTCGTGGTGCCCTGCACCCGATGGGCGCTGATCATTCCCATGGCCGGATGCGAGTACACCTCGCCCGTTGATCCATCACCCACACGCTTGATCTCTTCGACGCTCATGCCACGCTCCTGACTGATTTATTCTCGCGCTTCATTGATTGAAATCATATACCACTATGGTATATTTGTCAAATGCCTAAACCCGCGCCCAGACCTGCCCCAAACCCGCAGGTTATCTGGCGCCCAAGGCAACGACGACAGGGGCCGGCCGGCTATTTGTGTGACGTCACTCACGCACCACCTCGCCTGCGTTCGCATTCGCTGGACGTAGAGCTGCCCGGTCACTATCGTGCCACTCGCAACGCATTCTTCGTCTGTTGCGCATCCTCGGATGCGCAATCGTTCAGGGGGACGAACCGTGTGTCGGCCGCTGCCGCGCAGGCGCGAAGCCACCGACGCCGGGAAATGAATCGATCGCCGAGCCCCAATGCCGGCAGCTCGATTCGCGGCGAACTGTCGCCGCGACATTACCACCTGACTCGGAGACGTTCATGACCTACGACTACACACGCACTGGCGAACTCAAGGCTCTCGGCAGCTATCCCCTTTGGGTTCAAGAACTCATTGACCGCTGCGCTCCTGCCAAGCAAGCGGTTGTTGACCACGAGATGTGGCAGCACATGCGGCACGCCACCCTCGACCCCGAAAGCGCGGAAAACTTCTTGGTCTCGGTCTGGCCGTTCATCGAACGGTTTCCCTCCTACATGGCGGGCAGCCTGATGAAGACCCAATACGGCCGCAGCCATGGCGACAACATGGCGCGCCACTGGCTCCTCAAAAACATGAAGATCGAACAGAAGCACGCGGAGTTCTGGATCGATTGGGCCGTGGGCTCGGGCATTCCCGAGAATCGCGTGCTCCATCCCGCACGGATCGTTCATGGCACGGAGCTTCTGCCGAACTGGTGCGAGGAGGTCTCGGGCAGCCAATACTCCCTCGCCGCGGGCATGATCGCGACCAACTACGCGATCGAAGGCGTCACCGGCGAATGGGCGAGTCTCGTCTACGAGAGTGAGACCTACAGGCAAAGTCTGCCGGAGAAGACCCGGGCCAGCACGCTGCGTTGGCTCAAGCTGCACGCCGCCTACGACGACGCTCATCCTTGGGAGGCCTTGGAGATCGTCGCCACGATCATCGGCACCCACCCGCAGGCGGACGTGGTCGACCACCTCATCGAATGCGTCATCCGCAGCTATACTGCGATGAAGCGGGTAGGCGACTTGTGCCTGACGCAAAGGCAGCCCTTGGTGTGGTCCCGGGACGCGGTGGCGATCGGCGCCCGATAGCCGCAGGCAAACGGCAAAAGGCAATCATGAAGATCGGTGAAGTCAACGTTCTCCATGGCACCCTCTCGCGGGTCTTTTCGCCGTTCACCGTAGCGTTGTGGGCGACGATCCTCGTGATCGTCGCGTTGATGTGGGGCGCGCTCCAGCTCCACATCACATTAGCTGGCTTTCTGAACGGAGAATCGGTTTGGTCGAAAGCCCAGAAAGATGCGATCGAGAAACTGAGCGAGTATGCAGAATCCGGCGAACCCGAAGACCTCGCTGGATTCCGGCAGGCCTTCGCCATACTCGACAATGACCGCATCGCCCGCGATCGACTGACGAGCGGCCAGTACGACCCGGCGCATATCAACTTGGCGTTTCAGCGTGGCCACATCATGCCCGAGGCGCAGGGCGGCATGATGTTCATGCTGACCTACTTCAACGGCTTCTATCCCATCCGCGACGCACTGGAAGCATGGCGGGCGAGCGATGAGCCGCTGTCGCGTCTCAACGCCATTGCCGACGAACTGGAAGGGGCCTATGCCCAAGGCCGGCCCGCCGCGGCGCAATCGGTCCTGCAGCAACGCCGTCATATTCAGGCCATCAACGCCGAGATCGGTCCCCTGACCGAGCGTTTCTCCATCGTGGTCGCTCGCGGCACCGTGTGGATGGCGACTCTCCTCTTCGCGAGCCTCGTCGTGTGCGCGGCTATCATCATCATCTTCCTGCGGCACGTCGTGAAGCGCACGCTGCGCAGCCTCCACGCCGGCGAGGAGCGCTTCCGCACGATGTTCGAGCATGCCAGCGATGGCATCGTCATGGTCGACGACACCGGCCACATCGTCTACCTCAACGTCGTCGCGTGCGCGTGGCTCGGGCGGCAACGCTCCGATCTCATCGGCACCTGCCTCGCCGAGTACCTCAAAACAGCCCATCCTCTCGATCTGGACGGACAACACAGCATCCAGATCGCGCCGGGCGTCGTCCGCAACATCGATATCCAGAGCACGATCGTCCGGTGGGACGACCGCGCCATCCGGCAAGCCATCCTGCGAGACATCACCGAACGCTTGGCGCTTGAACGCGATCGCCGGCTGCAAGCCGAAGCCTTGGAATCCATCGCGGAAGGCGTGCTGATCGTCGATGCCGACAGGAACATCCTGTATGCCAATGACGCCTGCTTCCGGATCACCGGACACTCCCAAAAGCGCCTCCTGCACCAACCGCTGTTCCACGGTCGCCAGCTCCCCGATGGCCGCCCCATTCCGGACTCGCTCTGGCACGAAGTCGACGACTCCAATCATTGGCAGGGCGAAGTCCGCAGCCGCCGCCACGACGGCAAGTGGTACCCCGAACAACTGAGCATCAGCGCCGTCCGCGGCGAGGCCTCCACGGTCCAATACTACGTCGCGGTCTTCTCGAACATCACCGTCCAGAAGACCGCCCAAGCGCATCTGGAAAAACTGGCACGAACCGATCCACTCACCGGTCTCGCCAATCGCTCCGAGTTCGAACGGCTCTGCCAAGTGGCGATCGACACGGCCTCGGACACCCGCTCGGCGCTGGCCGTGCTTTATATCGATCTCGACGACTTCAAGTCGGTCAACGACTCCCTGACGCACACCGTCGGCGATCGTCTCCTTTGCGTGGTGTCCCAACGAATCCAGAAGCAACTTCGGCCGGGCGACGTCGCCAGTCGAATCGGCGGCGACGAGTTCACGGTGCTGGTGCCTCACTTGGACACGCGCGAAGACATCTGCTCATTGGCGCAGCGCGTGCTCTCCGCCCTCGCCGAGACCTACGTGGTCGACGGGCACGCCATCGTCGTCAGCGCCAGCATCGGCATCGCCGGTTATCCGATCGACGGCGACACCGCGCACGCGCTCATCGCCAACGCGGACGCCGCGATGTATGCGGCCAAGTCCGCCGAGCGAAATTCCTACCAGCTCTACTCCCCGCGCATGCACGCGGCGATCCGCAACCGCCTGACGCTTGCGAGCGAGCTGCGCAAGGCGCTGCTCGCCGGTGAGTTCCACATCGACTATCAGCCGTCCATGAGCATGCGGACCGGGCAGATGACGGGCGTGGAGGCCTTGATTCGGTGGAACCGATTCGATCGCGAGCCCATCGGACCTGCGGAATTCATCGGAGTAGCGGAAAGCTTGGGGCTGAGCCGCGGCATCGATCATTGGGTGCTCGAAACGGTGTTGGAGCAGGTTGGCCAGTGGGAAAGGCGCTCGCCCACCGCGTGCCTGCGCGTCGGCGTCAACATCTCGGCCAGCACGTTCGCCCATCCCGAGTTCGCATCGGCAATCGAACGGCTGCTCACCAGCGCGGGCGTGTCGGCGTCCCGGCTCATGATCGAGATCACCGAAGGCACGATGCTCCGGCTCGGCGAAGAGACCAACCAAACCCTGCAGGCGCTGGCCAACTTGGGAGTATCCGTCGCGATCGACGACTTCGGCACAGGCTACTCTTCGCTGGCCTACCTCAAGCTGCCCGCCATCACCCACGTCAAGATCGACCGCTCCTTCGTCTCCGGCATCCCCGGCCGCGAAGACGACATGGCGATCATCAAGGCGATGTTCGCCATCGCCGGGCAACTGCAACTGCAGACGATCGCCGAGGGCATCGAGACGAATGCACAACACGATTTCCTGCGCGATATCGGTTGCCACGAAGGCCAAGGCTTCCTCTACTCGGCGGCCGTTTCGGCGGAGGAAATCACGGAAATTCTCGTGCGTCCCCTTCGGGCCAGCCAACCCAAGCTGCGCATAGTGCAACCGGACCAGTAAAAGAAACGCCCCGGTTCTTCCGAGGCGTTCGCAATCTCCGCTATTTGTCTTTCAGCGTCACTGCTTCGACGGACTCGGCGTCGGCGGCTTGCCCGTGCGGATCATCTCGACATACGCCTTGGAGAGCTTGAGGTTCAGTTCGTTCTCACGGATTTCCTTGTCGAGGTGCTCTTTTTCCTTCGCGTGGTCCTCCGTGATGGCATCCAGCGCTTCCTGCCGGAGCTGCTGCGCTTCCTTCAATTTGCCGACAGCCTCCTTGGCCTTCTTCCCGGCCGCCAGCTTCGCCTTTTCGCTGGGCGAAATGGCGTTCGGGATGCCACTGATGGACTTGATCATCGCTTCGAAGTCCTTGACCTCGGCCTGCCGTTCGAGCGCCGCCGGATCAGGACCGTCGAGCTTCGCGCGGGCCTGCTTGGCTGCCGCGAGCTGTTTGGAATACTTCTCGACCTCGGCCCCCCAAAGCAGAATGGCTTCCTGCTTTGCAGTCAGAACAGAGCTACCGTTCGTCGCAACCGCCACCGTGGCGGAGCCCGACTGGCTGCCAACACCGTCGTGCCCGTGATCGTGTTCGCTACGCGACACGTCGCGAGCTGTACGCACCTCCGGCGCTTCGTGAGCATGCGGCGCGCTGATCGATGAAGCTGCCGCTCGCGCAAGACTGGCGCCGGCCGCGGGGCCGGACTGGACACTGGATGGACCGTTGTCGCCGCGCGACCCGAACTCGCCCCCGAGACGCCCACTGTTTTCCGCGCTGCCGCCGGCGCGACCGGAGCGGTCGCCACCCCCATGATCACCACCTGCGGCGCGATCCGCGTGGTCGCTCCCGCCGGCGCCAGAACCCGCACCGGCACCACCTGAGTGGCCGCCGATCGAGCCGGCTTCGCTATGGCCGCCCTTGTCACCTGAGCAGCAGCTCATGCCTTGCGCCCAGCCGAACTGGCTGGCGCCGACAAGGACCAGCGTAGAGACGATGCGTACGACGACTGCCGATTTCATAAGTCCCTCCTGTTTGGCGTGCCCGGTGGCACGCTGGAAATCAGCTTACGGATCGCCCTTGAACCCCGGTGAACAGGCAAAGGCAACGATTCCCATTTAACGGAACTTTCACTTTCTATTCACTGTCTGGCGACGCGCTTCCGGGTTCCAACACTCGAACTGCTCATTTGAGGTAAACTGACAACCCAAAGGAGACAGAGCCATGACCACGACGAAAGCAGCAGGTGTACGGCCAGCACCGGCGCGAACCGCAGATAGCGTGCTCACCAACGCCACTCGAAGCGGAGGCGACAGCCGCTTCTACACCATGGGCCACGTCGGAACGCCCCGGACCGAGTGCTCCACTTTCGTGTCCACGAGGACGACGACGCACAAGGAAAAAAGAAACGACTACCTCGTGCTATTCCACGAGACGTTGCCGTGCCGTTCCGAGCGACTACGAAATCAAGTGCTGCCAGCGAAAACAGTTCACTGGATGGCGATCGACCTGAACTTGGACAAAGGGCAGCTCATCGACGCGCTGGGGCTGCCTCGCAGCACGATCTCCCGAAAGATCAAAACCAACAAACCCTTGAACCCTGACGAGATGGAGCGCGTCAACGGCATGCAGCGTCTGGTTGGCCAAGTTCAGGCGATGGTCGCCGCGGGCGGCGCCGAGGACGACTTCGATGCGGCAAAATGGTTCGGCGAATGGATCGAGCAGCCCTTGCCCGCGCTCGACGGCGAGCGCCCCGCCAAATACCTTGGCGACAGCGCAGGACGTGAACTCGTGTCCCGCATCCTCTCGATGATTCAGGCAGGCGCTTTCGCGTGAGCGTGTCCGTCTGGCGCATCGCGGCGGAAGCGCCGGGCTACCACGCCGCCGATCTCAGCGGCACCGGCGCCAAGCTCTCCGGTGGCCGATGGAACCGGCCCGGCAATGCCGTCGTGTACGCCGCCGACTCGATTGCACTGGCCGCGCTGGAAACGCTCGTGCACTTCAACAGCGCAGGGCTGCCGCTGAACCGCTACATCGTCCGTATCGACATCCCGGAGGACGTCTTTGCGGCAGCCGCTAACCTTGTCGATCCGCCGGTAGGCTGGGACGCCCATCCTGTCGGCATGGCCTCCCTCGATTCTGGCGACGCATGGCTGGCCGAAAACTCGACGGCGCTGCTGCTGGTGCCCTCCGTCATCGTCGTCGAGGCGAAGGTCGTGCTTATCAATCCCGCACACCCTGATGCCGCGACGATCACCGCGACGGCCGAGCGCAAATTCGTGTACGACGCACGCACTCGCGGCAGTCGCAAGTAGTCCGCTAAGGCGACAAGATTTATCCCAGCTTTTCGTGACCCGACCAGCGGATACCAGCATCGGTTTTACACGAGAAAGAATTTACTTCAACAAACTTGTTGTCTCAACGCATGTCCCTTCAACTAACAGGGGACTGTCCCTGCTATCAAGCGGCAGAGCACGCTTTGTTTCCGTTTTGCCCCATGAGACGTGTCTACGATGACACATGTCTCTGCTTTCAAGCGGCAGAGCACGCTTTGTTTCTGGCAGAGGTTGGTCATCCGAGTCTGCGATGGCAGGTCTCTGCTTCCAAGCGGCAGAGCACGCTTTGTTTCCGCCGTTAAGTAGCATACTCACCCTACTACACGTGACGTCTCTGCTTCCAAGCGGCAGAGCGCGCTTTGTTCCAAATCGCGAGCTACGCGACAGAATCCCTCCATGGTTGTCTCTGCTTTCAAGCGGCAGAGCACGCTTTGTTTCAGGATCGGCAAAGTCCGCGAACGCAGCCGAAAGCACGTCTCTGCTTCCAAGCGGCAGAGCACGCTTTGTTTCATACCGACATCGCCGACCAGCTCTATCTGCAGAACGTCTCTGCTTCCAAGGGGCAGAGCACGCTTTGTTTCGAGACATCGCCAAAGAAGACGCGGAATTTGAACTTGTGGTCTCTGCTTCCAAGCGGCAGAGCACGCTTTGTTTCGGACACCAGCCTAACTCATTGTTCCTTCAGGCAGCCAGTCGAACATTGCGAGCACTGTCCTTTTTCTCTTCTGCAGGCTCACCAAAAACCTGATTTTCTTGGTCAGTGTCTTGAGCATCACCGGACCGCTCGCGCGGCGGCGGCGACTGCTGCGCGTAGCTCAGGGCGTTCAGTGCAGCATTGTGATCTTGATCCCAGACGGCGGAGCAATGGTCGCAGACCTGCATGATGTCTGGTTTGATTAACGTCGTCGCTCCGCAGGCATGGCAGGTCGACGTGAGCGGGCCGTCCGCCATGACGACTCGCGCTCCCGCCAACTGCGCAGCACGCGCCAGTTCCAATTGCAGCGAATACAAGCTCACGCGTTGACGGTTGCTTCGAGCCCGTGCATGAAGATCATTCTCCGTGCCGTCCTGCTTTTCGAGTTCGGCGAGTTTTCGTAACTCGATTTTTCCGCAACCAACCAACGCGTGATCGCGCACGAGTTCGCGCGCCCAGAGCCGATATCGCTCCGTGCGGCTCGCATGCAGCTTGTCGCGCAGATTCGCTTGCTCCTCCGCCGCCCGCTTGTCATTGCGACGCCATGCCTCGAATCCGACAAGCTTGTCTGATTGCCAGTCTGCGTGTGTGTCGCGCCACGCGAGCACGAGGCTTGCGAGCAACGCACTTCCGATCTTCGGCGCGCGTGCAATACGGTCCAGCTTGTCGCGAAGGGATTCCGGTGCGTCCTCGCCTCGTGTCAATTCGCGAGCCGCGGCGTGCATCGGCAACAGATGCTCATCGCGGGCGGATTGCAGTGCCTCGCAGCGATCCATGGCGCGCAGCCACTCCTCCGGTAGCACCAGATAATCCGGGGTCTTGCTCGGGGACGTGCTGACGGTCGCCACGCGCAACCCGCCGAGCACTTGGCGGAATCCGAAATTGACCCCGCACGCGCTGGTGCTCGCGTGCTGTACGGGTTGCGCGTCAGGTACAGAGCAGGTGAATACCGCATGCCAGCGATAGCGCGTACCGATCTTGCGCCGGGTGACGACGACTTGCTTGACGATGGCGCCATCGGGCAGTGGGCGGTGCATCTGCATCGGCAGCGTCAGCAACCGGCGCTCGCCATCCTTCATGTACGCAGTTACGGCGATTTTGGTTCGCTGCAACCGCCTGCGTTCGCCACGCGACGGATGCGAGTGCGCACCCGCGCTCAGAGGATCAACGCGGACAAGAGAGCACTTCCCATCGACAATTTGCTCCGGCGTGGTGCCTCCCTGAATCTGACAGGTCAGCCGCCCCTCGCCGGTGAAACGGTGAAATTGCAACTCGGCGCCGTCCTTCATCGCACGGCTGCGCGCGGTGTCGTAACTCGCGCACACGGCGTTGTAGTTCCCCCACCAGAGGCCCGATGCGTTGCGCGCTTCCTTGACGGCCCCGAAGCGCCACTCTTCGATTGCCCGCACGTGAGGCGCCAGTCGTTCTTTCGCAGCGACACGTTCGGTTTTGATTCGCTGGGCAAGCTCGCGCACGACCGTTGCGCACTCCGCAATTCTCGCGTCGATCTCCGGCGTCGGCACGCGTTTGCGCGCCTTGGCGCGCAGGCCCTTTCGCTCGGTGAGCAGCGCCTCCTTCTGCGCCTTGGCGGCCTCGATATCGCGCACAAGAGGTGCAATGGCATCGTCCTCGCCGACTACCGCGCGGTAGCGGGTGCGCGCATCGCGCTCGATTTCGACGAGGCGATTCCAGAGCTTGTTCTGCAGATAGAGCTGGTCGGCGATGTCGGTATCCCAGTCCAGCGGATCGCCGAGCCCGTATTTGAATGCGAGGGTAGTCATTTTGTCCTCCTAGCAATGCCTTAGTTCAACGCCTTTCCAGCAAATCTGGTTGATCGTGGGCTCGGTTTACTGCCCCGACGGCCGGGGTGTAATCAGATCGAGTTTTGCAACTCGATCATAGCGCAGGCGGCGATTTGCCTTGTAGTTCGGGTCAAGCTGTACACAAAGTTGGTCGGCCTGTTGAATCACATCGTGTCCGCCTGCGTACATGCCCTCTGCAAACTTTTCCACGAGCAACGCAGCAAGCTCCTTGCTCTCAAGCCCATTGGCAACCGCATCGGTTCGCGTCATCGCGAATTCCTCAAGTGACTTGTACATGCACTTCCACCTATCAGATCAAATCGACCGTGAAATACGAATACCCAACTTTGCTAAAGACGGATTTTTTTGCAGAAGTGGATGACCATCCGACATTGTTCGCATGTAATGCCACCCTCTTTGCGTTCCACTGCCTTGATCACCAAGGGATCGTCGTCGGTGGACAAGCCGCAAAGCGTATAGTCGACGGCATAGGGATGATCGACATGCTGCCGTGTCTCTCCCTCGACCGTGGTGATCCGCACGATTTGCATTGCCATCAATTTCCCACAAGGCGGCTCTTCGCCCATGAAAGAGAAGTCCACGTCAGCCAAAAGGGAAACGCGAGTACGTAGCAGACAGCGATGCACCACGCCACGAATTTATGGAGACCTTCGTATCGAAACGTCGGGCTCAGGGCGATCTCGTAGGCACCAAACCAGACCCCAAACAGAACCGCCAAAACGACTGCAACGAATGCGATTCTGGCAAGGTGCATCCGAATTGAAGAAGAGTTCAAGACCATCGCGTTTTCTCCTTTGCGGTGTACTTAGGCGTTAGCGCTCAACGCATGCGCGTCTCGCAGGCCGCGCTCATAACCCGCTTCCTCGGCAGTACGCAGCGCATCGGCGTGCCGCCCTTGCATCTGGTACATCGCGCGATGCAAGTCGGTGTCCTCTTCCATGTGGCGCGCAAGCTGGGCTTCCACTTTGCGCAATTCCATCAGCAATCCGCGTTCGGCACCGAGTCGTACTCGCAACACGCAGCCCGGTGTTGCCGTTTCGTGCGCTCCAAAATGGTCGCGTGCTGCGCCAACGGCGTGAAATGTTTCGCCGCAGTGAAAGCAAGTCCATCCGTGCGCTGGCGGGGTGCAGGTATCCGCGGCAACTGGGCGCTCAGGCGGACACTGCTGGTCGGTCGTAGTCATCGTGTCTTTTAACAACTAAGTCTGAATAACATATATACCATATAGGTATCATTGTCAATCGACCACGCAAATCTCGACCCGAAGAATTCGGCCGTTCGAAGTTCAGCCGGCATTTATTTTGAAAGCACTTTCAGAAGCAGGGCGAGTTAGATCAATTCGGACCTATTCGGATTTGCCCTGACCTATAACGACGAATTACTGCTCGTCGCAGGCGCTTGTTGGGCTGCTAGGCTGACTTCCACTTCTATCCAAAAAAAAACTAGCGAAATGCGCCGTAATTTGGTTCGACCCAACATGACTTAATTCAACCCTATTTGACCTTATACGACCCTACACGACCGTTTTTTTATTCACTGAAATTATGCAAACTAAGTTCGTGGCCACCGCGCTTCGCAAGGAGAATGGACATGCAAAAAGGCTTGAAAATCTTGTTCTACACTGCGGTGTTCTCGCTGCTGTTTTCATTGATGTGGTTGTTGGGATGCGCCGAAGTGGCGCCCGATCAGTGGACCTCTGTCACCACTACCTACGTCAAGTCATTTGCTTTGGTGGACTTATTCTTCGTGGTGTTTCTCGAACTGGTTTATCGAAGGTTTGCACCACCCGAAAGCCCGTCGAGAAACATCCTTTGACCTTATACCCCCCCCCGCTTCGTGCCTACGCCTGAGCAACGACCGTGAGCAAAAAACAACGTCACAAAGCCAAGATGGAAATCCGCAGCGAAGCCTTGCATGACCCCTGCTTGATCCTCAAACCTTTCCGAGACGTTGCCGGCGACTCCAAAGACCGCAAATACATTTCGGGAATTTCCTCTTGGATTGTCCCGGCCTTCGTTCTGATCAGCATCGTCGGATTGGTTCCCTTCATGCTCGACTGGATTGCGCACTCCAGCGATCCAACATGGTCCTCAACGTGGCCTCCCCTATGGTATCAACGCGCCACAATCGGAGCGCTCCTTGTGCTGTTCGTGTGGGCTTCATACCAATACCACAACCCACCCGCGCCGCTGCGTCTGAAATACGAGAGCTGTCTCCGTTTCCACGCTCGCCAGCATCTGGATGTGCTGGTGCGATTTGTTCAGGACCAATGCGGTGATCGCACCACGCGTCTGCTCGTGCATCAATTCCTGATCACGTACCACCCCGCCAAACTCGCCGAAGCAACGTCAGAAACCGAAAACTAGAGGATCACTTATGAGCATCCGAATCCGCGGCCCCAAGTTGAAAAAGGGAAACAGCCGCTTGTTCCACGTCGTCGTTGTTCCTCCCAAGAAAAAAGGTCAGGTTGGCCGTCGTGTATGGGAATATCAGATTCGAGCGTGGAATGAGAATGACGCGCTGGGTGCTCCTATCGAGCAGATTCAGTGCGTAGCCGAGTACGAAGGCAAGACCGTCGATTTCAGCGAGTACCGTTTTTTCGTCGGCCCGGGCACGATGGATTTGGAAGCCGCGAGCATTCTGTCCGGCAAGGAGGGTGTCTGGTCGCAGAAGAAGCTGGAAGGCATGCTGAACTCCAAGTCGACAACGGCGTCCAAGCTACGCCACGTCAAGGTCAACGTCGTTGAGCCGAAATGGGCATCCAACAAGACTGCTCTTCGGGGAGCTAGGAGCAAGAGCGAGCCAGCACGCAAAACCTGAAAGCTCTTTGCTTGCCTCACTTTGTAGTTTCGGCAGCCTTCTTCAACCACGCCGGAGTACGGTAGCGCGCCTTTTTTGATTCAAGGTTTCGACGTTCGCCGTCCCAATACTCCCGGCCTCGATCTTCGTTCGAGGGCTTCATCACTCCGACTGCGCGCCAACGCTGAGCATGGGTTCGGGCTTCATGTCCCGATCCCGTTCGCGTTTGGCATCCGACGCCGATGGCAGCCCCGCAAAGCGGGCATGGCACATCACGCGGCATCGGCCCAACCGGGAGTTGAGCGAGATGCTGGGCCACGACTTCCTCGTAGGGGACCATCTTGTCGAATCCGTCGGCTTGCTGCATCGAATCACCTCAAATCAACCGCGAAATACGAACATCCCTCTTATGTCGGCCATAGGTGAGCTAGACGGGTTACCACGAGAAGAATCAACACGCAGCAAGCCACGAGCAACCCCGACAGAAACAGGCGCATCGACGGCAGGGGTCGGGAGTTCATCGCCAATGCAATCGTGAGATTGCGCATCTCCTTCTGGACCTCCTCATCGGACAGGTCCTCGACGCGACGGGCAAAATTGATCTTCGGAATGCGCGAAGTCACTTTTGCGTCCTCGGCACGACAGAGCCAACGACAAACAAACCACCAGAGGACGCCGGCGGCGAGTCCGAAACAGCCCTGCGGCAGCATGGCCAAGAGCATGTCGTGCAGGGTCTGCACTTCATTCAAATAGGCCATTTCTCTCTCCTAGTTCACGGGCTCGGCGATTCGGCGATCGCCGGCGTTCCACCGGGCGACGTGATCCGGACAAGCGGAGCAAACCCCTAGCGCACTCGGGCGATCAACCAAAAGCCAATAGCACGGCTGACCTGCTTTCTTGTCAAAGCACGCGTGGAAATCGTCACAACCGCACCCGATGCAGCGGCTAGGCTTCTCAAGCAGCTCGAATTGAGGCATGGGCCACTCTCCTGCGTCAACGATGGCGCGGGTTATTTATATACCAGTACGGTATATATGTCAATGTCCCGCTCAACTACGCGACTGCGTCAGGTCTCCGTTTCGGTGGCCTTCTTCGTCCGCGGCGGTCTCGGCGAGGGGGCGATCGCCAGCTTGTCGGCGTCCGGCAATGTCAGCATCACCCGAGCCAGCTCCGTGGTGGCCGTCAGCCACGCGTCGTATTCGTCAGGCAAGACATGCACGATCGAGCGCTTCTCATCCGCCGGCGCGTGAAAGAGACTTAGAATTTCATTCCCGTCGCAGTTCATGGTCAGCATCGAGAAGGTAGCTAGGCCTTCCGTCAAGCCCTCGCCTTTCGGCCTCCAATAAATCCCCGCAATGCAAAAATCCGGTGCATCATTTCGGGCGATCGACCAGCGCTCCGAGTCCGTCTCGGAGGTGTAGCGCGGCTCGTAGATGTTCCGCACCGGGATCAGGCAGAAATTGCCGTGCTGCCACGCCGCCTTGAACGACGGCTTCTGGGCCACCGTCTCGGACCGCGCGTTGTAGTTTCCCCGCATGCGCTGCTTGGCTTCTTGCGGCGTGCGCACCCAGTGCGGCACCAGTCCGAAAATCCCCGGCTCGCAGCGACGCTTCCCGGTTTCCTTGTCCAACAGGATCACCGGCCCCTTGCCGCCCGGGTAGACCTCGCGATCGGCAAACACGTCGCCCTGAATATCCTCAGCGATACACGCCTCGATGAAAGCCGTCCGCGCGCTGTGGTAGTTCGCGCACATGGGCTACTCGCCCGCCGCCTCGGCGGCGGCACTGCGCGCATCGCACACCCACTCGACCAGCCCGGCCTGCAGCGCGTCGCGCACCGTGTCGACGGGGCGCAGGTGCTCGGGCAGGAGCGCCGCAAGTTCATCCAGCAGGCGACCGGCGTATGCGCCGGGATCGTCGTCGTCGAAATCCGCCAGCTCGCTATCGTCCAACGGCACGCCGACGGACCCGAATCGCTTGCCTTCCTCATCCCAGTGATCCGTGACCTCAAGAGCGACCGTGCTCCCATCGTCGGTCGAGGAGAGCGTCCAGTCGACCTCCGTGCCGTTGCCGGCGTCTACGAGCAGAGATTTGTGTTTCATCGTGCCACGATAATATCTGACCAGCGGGTAGTGTAGGCCGGAGAGAGATGCGCCTGCCTCTGCGACCACGCGCGCACTGGCGTGGCGCCTTGCGCCGCAAATCGCACGGTGCCGCGGCCGAACTTCCCATTGATCCGGTCCACGACGTCCATCGCCCGGCCTTGGCGCTCGGTCTCGCCGGCGAAGAGGTCACCTTGCGTGCGATCGACACGGCTCAGGTCGAGCAGCCCCACGCCCCCCTTGGCGAACCGGTACCCCGAGCGCCACATCCGATCGGTCAGCGCCCGGGCGAGACGCAGCAGCGTTCGCGTGTCGCCGGTCGGGACCGGCAACGGCCCGGTCGCCGACGCACTGTACTGCGCATCGCTGCGAAAGGGCGAGGTGTGCATGAAGACGTGGAGCGCGTTGGCGCGCAGGCCTCGGGCGCGCATTTTCTCCGCGGCGCGCTCCACGTAGACGGCAATGGCCTCGCGCATGGCAGACAACTCCGTGATGGCCTGCCCGAAGCCCCTCGTCACGAAAATCTGCCGGCGGTCCGGTTCCACATCGTTTACTTGTATACAATTGTACCCACTCAACTCGCCTTGGATGCGCGCCATCACGACACCAAAGCGCTTGCGCAACAGCGCCGGTGGCGCGTCGCGCAACTGCAAGGCATTGTCGATGCCAAGCGCATTCAGCCGCTGGCTCCAGCGGCTGGCGATACCCCAGAGGTCCGCGACCGGCGTCGTTTCCAGCACCTGCTCGCGCTCGCGCACGGGGTTGAGGTCCACGACCCCGCCGCGCTTTTTTGCCAGCCGATTCGCCAGTTTGGCAAAAAGACGGTTTGGGCCCAGTCCCACCCGGCACGGCAATCCGACTCCGCGGCTGATCCGGTTCATCAGTTCGTGCGCCAGCCCCACGGGATCGCGCACTTTTGCCATGGGCAAAAAGCACTCATCGATGCTGTCCACCTGCAGGTCCGGCACGGCTTCGCGAAGGATGGAATACACCCTCTCACTCATGTCGCCGTAGAGCGGGTAGTTGCTTGATCGAACGACCACGCCGGCGTGGTCGATGAGGTCCCGCCACTCGAAGATCGGCGCGCCCATCGGCAGCCCCAACGCCTTGGCTTCGGGACTGCGGGCGACGATTACCGACTCGCCATTGCCGAGCACAACCACGGGCTTGCCTCGCAGACGAGGATCAAACGCCACTTCGACGCTCGTGTACATGGACTGCAAATCGATCAGGCCTAGCATCGCGGCACTCTGTGCGCTCGCCGTCTCACCGGCTGCGCTAGAACTCGTTGACGACGGACTTCACCACGCCCCAGATCGTCACGGCTTCGCCTTCGCCGGGCTCGATTGCGCGATACCGCGGATCGTCGCTCTCCGGTTCCAGCCGAAGCCGCCCGCCGCGGCGACGCAGCCGCTTCACGGTGAACTCGCCGCTCACCTCGGCGATCACGATATCCCCGTCTCGGGCGTCGACACCCCTTTCGACGATCAGGATCGCGTTCGAAAGGATGCCGGCGCGGTTCATCGAGTCGCCGTCGGCGCGGGCAAAGAACGTCGTGGCCGGATTGCGCACGAGACGCCGGCCGATGTCCAGACGTTCCTCTGCATACTCCAGAGCAGGCGAAGGGAAGCCAGCCGGTATCAGGCACGACAAGCCGAGCAGCTCGACGCCCTCCTCCTCGAAGGAAGCGGCGCCGAGATACCGCACGCCGTCTAGGCATGCGATACGCGCCGGCAAGGGCACGAGGTTGTCCGCCAACGCGGGGGTGAGGCCGTTCATGGCGGCATCATACTCCCGGCTCGGAAAAGGTCGAGTTGGAACGGCTGAGGCAAGCCTCAAAAACAGAACAGCCCCGCATGGGGCTGTTCTCGGTACTGCGTGGCGCAGCTATGCGCTGAGCCGCCGGTCACTGCTTTTTCGAATCCGCCGCTTGCGGTTTGCTGCCAGCCTTGCTCACCGTCTCGATATCGCCCACCGTGACCGTGCCCGTGTCCCACGTCGCATCGTACGGGTTGTCGGTCGCGCGAAGTTCCGCATAAGCGATCGAGCCATCGGTTCCCGAGCCTCCCGTCAGTTCTGCGGCCGTCGACATGCCCGGAGCAGCTCGGGAACCCGCTTGGCGCTCGGGGTTCTTGAAGCGCATGTTGGAGCTACTCACGCTCAGATTGCCGATCGAGCCAGCGTGCGACCCCGTCACGTTCATTCGAACGTTCTGCCAACGCAGCTTGGCGCGCGGCATCGCGTGCTCGTCCGCGTAGGTCAGGCTCATGACCTTGAGGAGTTCCTTTGCCCTTGCGACTTCATAGTCCTCGCTGGCCGCAATCATCCGCTCCAGATCACGAGCGTATTTCTTGTGCTGGTTGCTGCCGTCGTCACGCTCCGCCGCGAGCATCATCCATGCCAGCGCCTGCGGGATATCGTGGTTGAGGCCGCCCTCGCCGTTATAGAAGATCACGGCCAAGTTGTACTGCGCCACCTTGTGCGCCCACGACGCCGCGATCTTGTACTCGTAGACCGCATGGCGGTAGTCGTTTGCACGGACCGCCTTCACGCCTTCCAAGTAAAAGTAATCGCCCGGCCGCGCATCGGCGAGCGGCGAGCCGTTGTTCACGGCGAATGACTGAGGTGGCTGTGCGCAAACGTTGCCGACGTAGCAGGCCGTCAACGTGCAAATTGCGATGATCCAGATTGCCAACTTCGCTTTCATGTTAGTAACGCCTCCTGTTTTGACGCTTTCGTTTACAGCAAATATGGGTTGAACGACCTTCGTCTGATTTCTGAATCGCCCCAGTTCCACTTGGAGCATGATTTAATGATATACCATTTCGGTATATTTGTCAAGGGCGTGCCAAATCCGAAGCTACGGCCCTCTCAGGTCACGGCCGAGGCCGCTGGATTCACGCTACGCGGGGTCGCGACGAACCGCGCGTACTCCGGTCCACGCTCGAACTGAGTCCAAGTGATTTCCGCATCCACGTTCGCATAATCGGGACGGCCTTCCGCCAGCATGGAGCAGAAGCTGGCCAACATGGGTAGAGACCGATCCATGTATTCACAGAACAGCCACTGCCCGGCCTCGTTGACCTCAAAAAAAGTGTAGTCCCCGTTGTTGTCGATCGCCAAATCGATACAACCGAAGACCAGCCCCAGTCTGAGCATCAGTTCACGCAATTTCTCTTCGACGGCGTTCGGCAGCGTTATTGCCTCGGACACCACGTCGGGAGCGTCGAGGACCTTGAGTTCAAGATGCCTAGTCGCATTGACACGATGGTACCGGAGGGCGAAAAGTCGATCCCCAATCACGGTCACGCGCACGTCGGACACCTTGTGGATCAGGGGTTGGTAGATGGTCGGGGCGATCCGGATCGAATCGTCGTTCAGCAGATCGCTCGCGCTCAGCGGGCACACCGCGGTCGTCTGTGTAACATCGCCAGTCGACCACAGGTGCGTATAAAAAGGTTTGCCGATGATTTTTCCCTCATGGCGCAGGGCGAAAGCACGCACCTGATCGGGATCGTTGCTGATGAGGGTGTCCGGGACCGAGAGCCCCACGGCGCGCGCATGATGGAGCTGCACAGCTTTCAGGCTGGCACGCTTCGCCGCAAATGGATCATTCACAAAAAAGGCCTCGGATGGGATCACGTCACCCACCAGATTGTCGAAATACTCACTCCACTCGCCCGCGACAAAATTCCGGTCGTCGACATGACACTGGGATGGCGCATCACGCCATTTCGGGCGGCGGTTCCACACCGATCGAACACCGGGAAGCTTCACTGCTTCCTTGACCGGAACATTCGCGTCCTGTGGCCACAGGATTGAGGTAAGCAGCATCGGCGCCGCCACCAAGGAGGTGCACAGCTCGACCGGGGCACCCATGTGGCGTAACCCCCACGCGACGGCTGCGGCGTGGATGTCGTCGTCAGGCGCCAGAATGACGATGGAATCGTTGGTCATACGTGATCCGGAATAGAAAGGCACGCACGTAACGTGCGTGCCTTTCGGGTTACACACAAAGCACGGAGTGCTTTTAGCGAACCAGCTGCGGCGTGTCGGCGCCAGCCGCCGTCCAGCCACCCGGAATGCCGCCGTTGACGGCCTTCACTTCGGTCTTGTCCAGCTCACGGGCCAGATTGGCGGCAACCGGACGGACTTCCTTCTTGCTGTTGGTGTTGTTCATAACATTCTCCTGTGGAGTTGCTTGGTTTGTCCGGGAAGTGCCGCCCGGACGACGGCTTAGCTTGGTGATACCGCTGATTTGGATTCACCCCGCATTCGATTTTCGTTTTTGACGGTCTCGACTTCGCTCAGCGCGACGCCGAATACGACGCCATCGGGTCGCAAGCGCAGAACCCGGTCCGCGCTCTCGATCGTCTGTTGCCGATGCGCAATCAGGATGCGCGTGCAGTCCATGCCTCGCACGGCAGAGTTGATTTCGACTTCACGCGCGACGTCCAGATGACTGGTCGCCTCGTCAAGCACCAGAATTTTCGGCTCGCGATAGAGCGCACGCGCAAAGATGACCCGCTGCTTCTGGCCTCCCGACAAGCCGGCCCCACCGGTTTCCACACGCGACTCGTAGCCCATCGGCATTTCTGCGATGTCATCGTGGATGGCGGCAGCGCGCGCAGCGCGCTCGATCTTTGCTGGCTGCGGGTCTGCGTCAAAGAAAGCAATGTTGTCCGCCAACGTCCCGTTGAACAGGTGATCGTCCTGCATGACCGCCGCGACGAAGCGGCGGTAGTTCGAGAGCCCCCAATGTCGGATGTCGCGACCGCCGACGGTGATCGTGCCCTCGCTCGGCTCGATCAAGCCCAACAGCAACTTCGCCAGCGTCGTCTTGCCGCATCCGGACGGTCCCGTGATCGCTACGGATTCCCCGGCCTTGACCGAGAATGTGACGTTCCGAAATACCCACGGCTCTTCGGCGCTGTAGCGAAACCCGAGACCCTTGACCTCGATGTCGGCCGCCTTCATCGCGTCCAGCACACCGGAGTTTCCCTGCTCTTCCGGCGGCGACAGCGCGATGTCCGCCAAGCGCTCGGTGTGGGAACGCAGGAGCTTGAATTCGACGATCTTGTCGATCAGTCCACCGATGCGCGTGCAGAACTGGTCCGCATAAAACACGCAAGCGAGAAGCATGCCCGTGCTCGCTTGGCCGCGCAGACACAAGTACGCACCGAAGGTAACGAGCAGGATGCGCTGAACCCCAAAGACGCCTTGGTTGATCGCGCTGTAGGTCATCGTCGCGCGCTGGCGCAACATGTCGCGCTCCGACAACTGTGTTACGGCGTTAGCCATCCGCGTCGTACGATCGCTCTGCTTGTCGGCAAGCTTGATGGCTTGAATGCCCTGAATCGCTTCCCAGATCACTCCCGCCTGCCTCGCGGCATATACGAGCGACTCCGCGTAAATGCGATTCAGGCGCGCGTGAGCCAGCCAACGGCTGATCACGTAGATCGCCGCTGCTGCCAAGGCGATACCGGCCAACCGAATGTCGTAGAGACACAGCGCGCCGAGAGCGCAGAGACTCGTCACCCCATCGAGCACGGATTGCGCGAACGCGCCGGTCAGCGTGTTCTGAATCTCTTTGACCGACTCGAATCGAGTGAAAATGTCGGCCGTGGTGCGCTTCTGGAAGTACACCATGGGCAAGCGCATCAGGTGACTGAACAGATTTCGATTCCACTGGACGTTGACTGTCGCGCCAATCCAAGTCATCACGCGCGCCCGCGCGATCGACAGTCCCATCTGGCAAAGCGCGATGAAGATGAACATCGCAGCCAGCAGACCCAACAGATCGGTGTCGTTGGGCACGAGGACGTCGTCGACCACCCACTGCATCTGCATTGGCAGCAGAATGGCGAAGAACTCGATCGTCAGAGCCAGTCCAATGAGCAGGGCTGCCGATCGTTTGAGCCCCACAACTTGGCCCGCCAAACGGAGCAGCGAGACCGACTGGGTGTCCCGGATCGCTTGGAATTGCGCCTGCGGCGACAACTCCAATGCAACGCCGGTGAAGTGCTGCCCAAATTCGGCGAGAGACATCGTGTACGTCGCGCCGGCCGGGTCGTGAATCACCGCCTTCGTCCGCGTGATCTTCTCAAGGACGACGAAATGGTTCATGTCCCAGTGCAGGATCAACGGCATCCGCAGTGTCGACAGGCCTTCGATTTCGACCCGGAGTGCGCGGGGCTCCAGCATCAGGCTGTCCGCGATCTCACACATCCGCGGCAGTGTTGCGCCGTTCCTCGACGTACCGAACCGACGGCGCATCGCCGCCAGATCGATTTGATGGCCGAGGGCATTCGCCACCATCACAAGACAGGCTTGGCCACATTCGGCCATCTCGTTCTGCGTCACCAGAGCGACCTTACGGGTCATGTGCGCACCCCGTCATGAAACGCGCCCATGGAGCGACGGAAGGGTTCAAGCAAAAAATCAATCAAGCGCCGGCGATCGAGCGCAACATCGGCGTCGATCAGCATCCCGGGTTTCAAAGGAAGGGCCGCGCCGCGCGTCTGCAGGTACTGGCTTGAGAGTGCGACGACCACCCGGTAACGGGCCTCGGCCACCGGTTGGCCCAAGGCGCGACTCACCTCCTCAGCCCCGATGGCACTGCCGGACACCGCGGTCACTCGTCCACCGCCTTGCCCGTACATCTCGTAGGGATAGGCGGTGTACCGCAGCGAGACGGGTTTCTCGGTGCGGAGGAACCCCGCAGCCCGGGAGGGAACCCACAACTCCGCCTGCAGCTCCGCGCCCGCGGGCAGAATGTGAATCAACGGCTGGCGCGCAGCCGCCGACTGACCGGGGAACGCGAGCAGGCTGGCAACCTCGCCGGCGGCGGGTGCGGTCAGGACGGTTTCGTGCTCGGCTTCGGCTTGCGCCATGGCCCGGGTCAGTTCGCCTTGCCGGCGAGCGATGTCGTTCTGTTGCAGCGAGCGCTGCGCCGGCAGGCTGCGCACCTGCGATTCCACTTGAGCGATTTGCTGCTGGAGCGCCTGCTGCTGCCGGCGCAGCTCATGCAGCGCCGACTCGATGCCGAGGTATCGATCGCGCTGCTCCAGCAGTTGGGTCTTCGAAACGATTCCCGACGCCGCAATGTCCGCCCATTTGTCGTAGAGCGACTTTGCACTGTCACGCCGCGCCGTCTCTACGCCGATCTCTCCGGTCATCTGCTCGCTTTGCGCATGCAGCGCGGCGAGCTGCTGGTGCAATTCAACTTCCTTCACATCTTGTGTGCGTTCCTGCGCGACCCGATCGACTTTGAGGGTCTCCTCCGCCGCCTTCAACTGTTCCAAGGCCACCGCGGGAATGGAACCCATTTGCGTGCTGCTCTGCTCGCCGGACAACACGAGGACGGGCTGACCGGGTTCGACGTGCGCACCCTCTTTCACCAGCACACGCAGCACACGGGCCGCGGTCAGCGGCGCGACTTCAATCAGGCCGTGGTCGGAAACCAGCCTTCCGGGCACCGGCTCGCGCCGGGTGTAGTGGCCAAAGACGAGAATGGCGCAGAAGACGGACACCGCGGCGACGCCGGCGGTCAGGAACGCCCAGCCAGCGCGAGGAGGCGCGAGGCGGATGGTTCCCATCCACTCCTTGCTGCGAGCCTCAAGCACTTCTTGGCGAAAAAGGGTCATCTCGTCTCACCCCGGCTGCCGCGGGAGGTCATGGCGACGATCCGGGGCGGCCCAGACCGGTCGGCACGTAGTCGAATGCGAGATATCGAAAAGTATCAAGCAGGAACCCCTGTAAAGTCCGATGCTTCGTTGTTCTGACGCGGATCAACCCTGATAAATCAGGCGCATCTAACTATGCAAAAAAAGCGATTGCGCAGTTTTATATCTCATCGTTAACACATTTTGCAACTTTTTTTTGTGGTTTTCGATACCTCAAATGAGCGATATGCCGCACAGCTACGCCATCTTCTCGGCACCAACAGGGATGTCCTAACGCGATCAACCACGAAAACCCCGCTCCGAAGTCGCAGCGAGCGGGCGCGCCCCGGCGGCATTGCCGTCGGCGGGTAGGGCAGCTAGGAAGGTGGTCAGCCGGACCAGCGGAGAGAACGCGCTGGTCGGCGATTGCCGTACTTCTCGATCAGAATCAGCACGCCGGGATCGGCCTGCTATCTACTACCGACCCTGCAGGCTAGGTTTCTTCGGCCGCGGCGGAGGCCAAACGCTCGCGCTCCCACTTCGCGCGAACCTCCCCTCGTGCCTCGTACATGGCAGTCGACAGCTCAACGAGACCTTCGAAATTCTCGTAGACCCACTTGCCCGCTCGGCGCAATTCTTCGGTCTCCCCGACCCTTGCGTATTCCTTGACGATGCTCAAGACGATCCGTGTGTAGTGATCGTCCAGCGGCCCGAGAATCTCGCCCATCGAGAAGGCATGGATCGGGTTGTACAACGACAGGATGCACTTGGCCAACGCAGTCTGGCCGCTGGTGCCATCGTGCTGCCTGACCTGAGCGAAGGCGATCAAGTACGGATTGGTTTCGTTGGACACGGCTTCTACCTCCTCGCACTAGCGAGTTGAAAACAATGACGCAATCTTCGCGTGCTGTGCGCAGTACAAACCGTCCGGTCCGTGCCCGTTCTTCCGCGTACATTGCGCAAACAGCACCTGATGCGCCACTTCCGTTGCGCATTGCCCTTCGCGGTAAGCAACCCCCTTCGGGTTGCCCGCCCACGTGTTGTATCGATGCGCGCGAGCTTCGGCAATGGTTTGGGGCTTGAAAAACATCGCTTATCTCCCTCTCAACTGCGCCAACCGCCCCAGCGGGTCCAACACCGTGTCGGCGCGCAGCCATCTTTCGTCCAGCGCGCCGACATTGGCAAGATGGGTCAAGCCGCTGCCTCGAAACTCGTCCGACGCGACCACCAGATGAGGGCGGACGATCAACTCGCCCCACACCAGAGCGTGAGTTCGGACGCTGCCGAACATCAGCTCCGAGGATCGAGTAGCTCCAACAAATGTCGTTGCCTCGCCTTCCTGCGCGATCAACCACATCGGAATGTGGATCGCATGCTGCCCGAACATGGCTCGGGTCATGGCGGACTGGTCGGCTTTTTCGAACAAATTTGACATGGAAGTGACCCCGGCTTGTGCTTGCCTCACGCGCTCCGCTCGTTATACCAGCGAGCGCTGCGACGATAACGGAACGACGCTTTCTTGCTCCGGCGCTTCGCCGGGCCAGTCTTGACGCTCGGCGGCAGTGCTGCGCGCTTCGCCTCCCATTCGGCGCGGCGCGCGAAGTATTCGATCGAGCGCGTGACGCCGTCGGTTTGCTTCTGCGTCGGGATGCGTACCGTGTCGACGCGTTTCAGAAAACGCATCAGGTTTTCTTCGAACGGCCGGGCAGCCACTTCCCGGCGAACCGATGCGATGAGGTCGACGTGAGCCTCGCACCACGCAAGCCAAGCCGGCCGCTCACGTTCCTGCCGCTCGGCTTCAATCTGCGCTTCGCGCGCCGCTTCTTCTGCCGCGAGCTGCGCAACCTCTTCGCGGTGCTTCACCAACCCCAGTTCCGTAAAGACAGGCTCGTTGACCTCCGGAAGATCACCGGTTCCTTGGCATACCGAACACACCTTGCCGTATTTGCGTTGCCACTCGTTGGCACCCATTCCCATGCAAGCATCACAGAACGGGCTGTAGCACCGCTCCGCGGTGCCGGCCGCGAGATCGATCGAGCGAACGAGCACCTGATCCGTGCGGACACGCAGGCCTTTGTCGTTGAACCAAACGATATCGTTTTCCATGGCGGCACCTCTACGTTGACGAAATCAATAATATACCTATTCGGTGTATTTGTCAATTCAGACCAACGCAGGCATTTCCGCCCTCTTGGATGCGAACTCGGCACCGCCGAGGCGCCGAGTTCGCAGTGATCACATAAACTTGTCTATCAAGCTGATGATCAAGTTGATGCCGGCGATGAACAAACGCGCGACGATTTTCCAATCGTTCTTCTTTTTCATTAAAACTCTCTCCTTTGCCCCGGTATTTTCCCGACGCGCTCGCGCAGGAAGGTGAAAGGGGTTACAGAGCTATTTATGCGTCTTGCAGGAAGATGTCGCTCGCCTGCGTCGACACACCGAACGCCGCGCACGCCGTCTTCCAATCGAGTTTGTCCTGCTCGCTGATGGCCGCCGGATCGACATCGTCAGGCCACAGGCCGCAAGCACCCCAACTCTCCCGGGAAAGCAGGTCGGCCAGCGCCCACGCGGGACGCAGGACTCGCAGACCGTCGTCGGCGTCGCGAACGCCGGATTGCGCCTTCTCGAACCACGCGCTGCTACGTCGTTCAATCTGGAAGTGGTCTACCCGGAAGACCGGCTTCTGCGGATTCACTGCCACCGCCGGGGTTTGTGGAATCTGTGTCGTCCAGCCGGCTCGCCGCAGCGCCTCGATGCCGATGAGAATTGCCGACGGCATGGCCAGCTTCAACGCACCTTCCCAGTCGGGTGACTGGCCGGTCAGGCAATTCGCGTACACGTCGCTGTGCCCGCCCAGCGCTTGCACGAGGCCTCGCCGCTTCCAGAGGTACAAGTAGTGCGAGGCGGTCTTCGACGTCCACTGAAAACGCACAGTCAGGTCCGCCCCACGAAAGACGGGCGGCAGGTTTCGGAGGCGCTCGATCGCCGAAAGTCGGGTTGGCACGGCCATCCCTGATTTACGGGGTGAGCGCGGCGGCGGCATCGCGAGTCGCCTCAACCTCGCGCATGCGCTCGATGCCGCGCTCCAGCAGATCGACGGCAGCTCGCTTCATTGCCTCCGCTGACGCGGCGGTCAATGGCCACGACGAAGGAAGCCACCGTCTCAGGTCGTTGACGACGGTCTCGGTGGGCTCGCTCAATTCGTTCACGCGCTGCTGGGCCTTCTCGATCCATCCGAAGGCATCCTCTCCACGATAGAAAGCGAGTCGAACCTTCATGTCCTGCTCGCTGCAGGACCGCAGATCGTTCTGCCTTTGCAGCCAGTAGAGATCGAACACGTCGCGAGGCTTGAGGTAGGGACGTGCGCCCAATGCGAACACCTTGTCCGCGAGAATCTCCTGCAGTTCGGCCGTCGGCACGAAGGTTTGCATGCCCGACGTCGGGCCGCGGTTGAGCCGCACTGGACGAACCAGCACCGCGACCTCCGCCATGGCCGCCTTGTCGGCGCGCCACATTTCCACCTTGACTCGTACTGCGCCGAGAACGTCCTGACCACCCAACGTCACATCAAACGCATGCAGATTTCCGCTCTCTCGTGCCTTGGTCACCGTCAAGCGAGTGTCGGCGGGAAACCAGCTTGCGCCCTCCAAACGTGTCTGCACCGATTCGGCGATCGAATCGAGCTTGAGCGCGTCGCTGACCAGAAAGTCCAAGTCCTCGCTGAAACGCGGGGAGCCGTAAGCGAGATGGAGGCTCGTGCCCCCCTGAAAGATCAGGTCGCCGGGCTCCCAGCGGCGTGACGCCATCAGGGCGTCGAGCGTCGCGACCTGCAGCGCTTGGCGCAGGTCGAAGGATTCCACCGCAGTCAACGGGCGTTTTGGCATTCAATGATTCTCTAACAAATGTTAGAGAAATTCAATGGCTGGTGGCGGTCACCATCATCAGCGATGCAGTGCGACGCCCCATCTCAGCTATGCGAATTTTCCAGATGCGACGGCAGTGAAGTGATCACTACCACCTCGTCCTCGTCGTCGAAGAAAAAGTACAACCGGAATCCTTTGGTCGGATTGCGGCTGCTCGATCCGCAGACGTGCATGGTGGCGTAACGCCGGCGACCGCGGTACGGCACGCCGTACATCTCCTGTGTCTTGGCGTGATCGAGCGCGGCACCGATGTGCGAAATCTCCACGCGCAAAGCTTTCTGCGCTTCGGCGAGTCGCCGGCGGGCATCCTCGCCTCCGCCGGCGCACACCGGCTGGTAGTCGGTGCCGAGCATGTCCAGCACCCGATACGCGAACGGGATGTCAGCGAAGACGGACTTGCGCGCGGCGCGGGCGGCGCTGGGGTGCAAATAGAGCCGACCACCGTGGTGCTCTTCCACCCAGCGCTCCAAGCCGTCCCATGAATCCGGAAAAACCCGCTCGGCTTCCGGTTCCCCGCCCGCCCGGCTTTCGGCGTCCCGAAGGCGTCCTTCCAGCCAAAGGATGTGAGCGCGGAGCTGTCTTACGCGTGTGCGCTCTTCCTCGGCACGTTGGTTCGCTCGTTCCAGTTCACCCTGCGCCTGCGCGGCCAACACCAGTGCAGCGTCCAAGTCGTCTCTCGCTCGATCCGTCGCCGCCGGACAAGGCTCGGCGGCGACGGCCGCGGGGTAGTGCTTGGGAGGAATCAGGCCCAGCAGGTCAGGCAATGGTTTCCCGCTCGGCGCGATCGGAGCAATCGCCGCCGGCGTCGAAGTCCCGGCAGTTCGCTGAGCAGGCGATCGCTTTGCGCTGCGCGCAGCTCGGGGGGTCCGAGCGGAACGGCGAATCTCGCGGTTCCGCTCCTCGAAAGCTTCCCGCCGGCCGGCTCTCAGGAGCATCTGGTCCACGAACTCGCCGGGATACCGAAAGATCGTTTGTAGATATCCCGGCAGCTTTCGAGGTCTGAGGCCGTATCGTTTTCTGGCGACGTCATCCAGATTGTCGCGTAGACCGAAGGCCGCTTCGCCCTTGGGCGGCACGCGGGAGCACAGCCATGGGACTAAGGCGGGCGGTGACGAGATGAGAAAGTAGTGCAGCTCCAGCGGCTCGGTCGCCTTCTTCAAGACGTCAACGCGGAAATCCTCGCACTCAAGGATTCGCCGCAGGTGCTCGGTGTCTACCGAACCCTCGGCCGCGAGATCGATGAGAAATTCCACGCCCATGCTCCACCTGCCTCAGAGATCGCCGTATTCCCACCACTGCTGTTGCCAGAGCGCGGCGACCTCTGGCTGCTCGAAACACCGATCGAACAGCATCCGGAGCGACGCCCATTCGCTTTCGGTGAATCCGAACGTGATGCCGTTGTCGTGCCGGCGGAACCAATATCCTCTCGACGACCCGCTCTTCACGAAGTAGCCGAAGAACTTGGGGCCAGACCAGCCCAATGCCGGCGAATACTCGGGTTCGTCGTCGAGCGCCGGCCGCAGGCTGGACAACATCGCTCTAAGCTCCGCGATCGCCGGATACCCGCTAATCGGAACCATTGCACCGTGCGGACCGGGCAAGCTCAACATCAAGCCAATGTTTCCGTCGTCATGCTCGGAAACTGTGGCGGAGAATCCACCTTCGGTGGTCGGCGGAAACATCCGGAACTGGCTCGTCCGTGCGCCCTCCAATTCTGGCGATCGAACCGACTTGCCGGAGCGCATGTAGAAGCCCCGGGCCGCCGCGCCCCACAACGCGCTCCAATGCGCGCGCAAGATGGTGTTGACAGCAGTCACGTTGCTAAAGCGCTCACTGTCGAGGAGCACCTGCAGGTTCCGGCCGATAAAGAACAGCCGATTTGTGTCGCTGTGTTCGTGGCGACGGATCGAATCTTGCGTAGCGTCGAGCACCTGCTGGTCACTAGCCCCTTCCCCGTCAGGCTGCCCCGCAGGCGGGCTTACCGTGACGAGATTCGAGAGGTAGTACGGCCTCTGGCCACTGTCCCCGACCTTGCAGAGGTAGAGGTCGTGGAAAGCGTGAGCGAGGGACACTCGGGCTTGCACGACTGCGGGAGGATTGTTGCGGAACTGGGTGGTCTCGATGCCCTGCTGCGCAAGCCCGGCGAGGAACGCCCATTCCGCCTGCGAGAACGGTTGAGATGACAGGTATTTGCGTTTCAGCGACACCAGTGACCCGGATGGGTCCATCAGCAAACCAATCCTCTCGTCCCGTGACTTTTCGAGGACCGCTTTCGCCGCATCGGAGAGCGTCAGGGTTTTGCCCATCATTCCACTGAGCGACGATCGGAGAATTTCGAGCCGGTCGTACAAGGCCTGACTGATGCGCATCGAGAGTGCCGTAGAACGTTCCTTTTCCATAGACTGTCTCGATTCGATATAAAGTGTATCCATACACTACATCAAATCTCATCCGTCATCAAGATTGTGTTTGCGTTCGCTTTTGATGCTGAGTGACCTTCAATGACGAAGAAACGCTACAACCTCATCTCGCTTTGAATCTCTCTATCCATCCGCTCGTGATCTTGCCTCGGTCTGGAGAACGGCCCCTTCCCTGTGGGCAACGCGAAGCGTTGTCCATAGGGAACGGGATTCAGGGTAAGACGATTCGCCGTTTGTGTGCTGCTTTTGCGGTTGAAAGTTATCCACCGATTTTCGATCACCAACTACTTGTAGAGTAATTGAAAGCTCTTCTACTTGGGCAACCACCCAGCCTCCCTGTGAGTGCCGATAGAATCGGGCCTCTTAGTGTTTCATCGTCCGAATCCAATTTGTGTTTCAGCGTACTTTGGATTTGTGTTTCATCGTCGACAAAATAAGAATCTCATTTTTATCAATAAGTTAGGAAATTCGCTGGAATTAGCGTTTCAGCGTGGATAACTCGGGCGTCGAGGGCGAGTTGTCCACATATCAACATGGGAGATTTTCTCGAAAGCTGGTTGAAAAGCTGGGTTGAATCCTGTGATCCGACTTTACCCGTTTCGTCGCTTCGACCCTCCGTATGAGGTAGCGTTGCGCGGCATCCGCGAGCTTGCGGATCAAGGCAACTATGCGATTTGCGGATCACGGGTGCAAGGCCGAACGCATCGCTTCCCCCGCTGGTTCCGCAGAGGAGGTCAGGCGCTCGCGCGCAAGAGAGTCATGTGTGCCTGAGCGTCGGCGGGTGTCGCCGGCTCGAAGCGGGGATGGTGTTTCCCGTCAGGAGTGACCACTTCCAGTCGGTGTGCGCTGAACAGCCCGCCAAGGGTCCAATCGCACGGAAGCCCGTCGGGTTTCCTGCGGGGCGACCGCGCACCGGTGAAGCGGCCCACACACGAGAACCCGAGATACTTTTCGACCGCCTCGAAGTCCTTGCCGGCGCCGGCGGCGATCAGGTCGTTGGCGCTCTGGATCGTATCGCACATCGGGCACCGCAGCGCCAACGCGTCGCGAGGCACACCTTGCGCCTTGAGTGCGGCGTGGAATTCTTCCACGGTCATGACGTTCATGGGTCTCCTCGCAAACCGACGGTCGTCAGGCCTCGCACGCAATCCGATCCGTCGACGCCGTGGGCACCAACAGGCTCTCCTCCTCTTCGGGGAGACCGAGCTGGGTAAGGTACGCCTTGGCTAAGGCGCGGATGTTGTTGTGCCCCGTGTCGATCCGCTCCACCAAAGGTTGCTCGGCGAGGCGAACCCCCTCACTCTGCTCGCGCTTGATCCCGAGCACTTCCATGAGAATCGGATCGCTGCCGTATTCCGTGGTGAGAAAATACGCCGCGACCGGGTCCGGCTGACCGTCGCGATCGACTCGGCCGATGCCTTGCGTATGCACACTGGCTGACCAGTCCAGCTCGGCGAACACCACGGTGCGGCAGTGCTGCTGCAGTCCGTCGAGGCCGGACCCGGAGCGCAACGAGATGAGCAGGACGCGAGAGCGGTGCTCAACAAACTCGGTTTTCGACTTGTCCTTTTGGGATGGTGACTCGGAGCCGGTGTACATCACCGGATTGAACTCCTTGAGTCCTTCGAGCAGGATGTCGTAGACCGCCCGGTGCCACGCGAACACGACCACCCGCTCTTCGGAGGCGAGCAGCAGCTTCACGAACTCGACGACGTACGACGCTTTCGCAAGTCCCGTCGCCTGCCGTAGGAGCATATCGAACTCGGAAGACGCTTGCATTCGCTCCCCACGGTACGCCTCGTTGTGCTTGAGCACGCGCCGGGCCAGTGCGATGGCATTGCTTTCGAGCGCGTCCAACACCGACGGATCGGCATCGATCTCGTGCACGATCTTGGATACCGGTGGCAGCTCGCGGCCGACGTCGCGCCGCGTGCGGGCGAGCAAGAGGCCTTCGCGGCGCAGCCATGCGCCGAACAGAACCGGATCGCGCAACTTGCTCTTGCCTCCGGGCGCCGGCACACACCACTCGCGCAGGAATTCGTCACGTTCGCCCAAAGCGCCCGGACTCAGCACCTCGTAGACGTTGTAATACTCTGCTCCATAACCGTTGATCGGTGTGGCCGACAACCCCAGTCGGTCGCGAGCGCCGGCAGAGACGTGTTTGGCGGCGGCATAGATCAGGCTGTCGGGGTGGCACAGAGCCTGAACTTCCTCGAACACCACCGTGCGCGCGAAGTCGACCAGCGTCTCCGCCCAACCGCGCAGCTTGTGGTAGGAGACGATAAGCACGTCCGGCGCTTTCCGCGGCAAGAGTTCGGCTTGTTTGCGATTCCGCCGTTTCGGTGCCTCCGTGAGGGAGTACGGCGTGCTCTTGCGAATCACATGAGTGGTCAGTGCGGGAGTAAATCGTCGGAATGCCGTCTCCCATTGCTTGGGCAAATGCGCCGGAACGACCACGATCGCTGGCAGCGCACCATCCGCCACGAGGCAGCAAATCCCACTGACGGTCTTGCCCACGCCCAAGTCGTCGGCGAGGATAATTCCATGGCGAAGCTGCAGGAACGGCGGCACCTTACGCTGATAGTCGCGTGGAGGTTCTGCGAGTTCGATGTCCGGTGGCGGCACATGCTCGCCGAGCAGGTCTGCGATGCGCAGCTCTTGTTCCTCATGCTGCGCGGCCAGATCACGCAGGTGGTCGGCGTGCCCGACGGTCATCGGGTACCTCGACAAGAACCACTCCAATTCCCGCGTGTTCTCCGGCGTCGCCGCGAGCACGATGGTTTCCGTGGCGCCTTGAGGGACACGCGGGAACACGCGCCGCAAGCGGGCACGCACATGCGGCTCGCAGGCAATGCGCCACGCGTTCGCATCCGCATCGAAGCCCACACTGCCGAAGTTCACGCTCAAAACACGACCCTTCCGACGCGCAACATCGCGACGGGTTTGCCGTGCAGGGTCTCCACGATTGATCCGCTCTGCGCGGCCCAGAAACGACTTGTGACGATCACGGCCGCGTGGACTGTCTCATGCGCTAGGTAGCGGTCTACCTGCCGCAACGCCGCCGCGTAGGAGCCATCGACTTTGACTTCGATCGCAAGGGTGCCTCCGCAAAGGAAATCCAGACGGTCCTTGGGACTCAGGGATACTTCGCGTTCGAACGGGATGCGAAATGACTCCAGCACTTTCGCCAACCCATCCTGCAGTTGGTACTCATCATTGAACCGGTAGCCGAACTGGGGCAAGGCAGCGAGCACGCGCTGGATCATCGGTTCCATCCTATGTCTCGCTAGGGCGAAGCTGCGTCGGAACAGGCGTTCTTCTCGGGCTCTGCTCTGTCCACTCGGTTCACGGAGAGAATGTTGTTCGGATGAAGATGGACCGCATTCATCACCGCCCTTGAGCGCGCGTCGATGCGATACGGCGGCGGACCGAACACCACGCAATTCTTGGCGTGCTTTTCGTTGATCGCCTCTACAAGGAAGCAGTCGCCGAAAATCGTACGGACCTCGTAGCGATGAATGAGGTCGGGGCGAACCAATGCTCCGCAGCCATACGCGCAGAACGGCGTGGGCTTGTGCGTCACCTCGGCTCGACGGCCGTGCAGACCGAGTGGACAGAGCAGAGCCCGAGCCCACCGTTCCCGGATGCGATAGAAGCCGATCCGGATGTAATTCAGGTGGCGTACGACCTCTTTCATCGGTCGACCTTTAGTTCTTCCGGCCGGCGCCTACGCCGCTTTGCGCGCTGGTGTTGCTGGTCGAGACAAGCGAGTCCGACAGGATGTCGTGCTTGTCGAAATTGAAAATCCACGTCTTGCTTTGGCTGTCGTTGCTTTGGGTAAACGCGCCGACGACCGGAATGAAGTTGGCAGCGCTTCCTTGCACTCGCGTGTAGGAATAGGTCACCGAGCGCTCACCGCTCGATGAGCGCGTGTCCGACAAAGGCGAACCCAAAGCCACCACGACTTCGGCGTAGGTGGTCTTGCCCTTCTGGAACGATTGCAGCTTCGACTCATCGATCTGCGTTCCGCCGGTGGAGACGCAGGCGGTCAACGTCACCAGTGTGGTGAGAAGGAAGAGCTTGAAGAAATGGCGCATGTGTAACGTCCTCGGATGGTGGAACAATTGGTTGTCCGGTAAAACGGTTTGATTCAGACGTGCGCCGCAACGGCCTGCGACTGAATGCGCGAAGCGCGGCGGCGTCTCTCTGCCCCGTCGGCGCCACGCCAGCCCTTGAGCCACGCTTCGCGAAAGCGTGCGCCGAGATGTACGAAGCGCGCTTCTGCGGGAAACGGGCAGGCTTTCTCGGCGAGGCCATCGACGAACGCGTTTGCGCCGGCGTTCTCGATGTCGGCCAACGTGCTCGCCACCCATTCTTCATGGTTGCAGTGCGGGCAGGGAATGTCGCCACCTGCCGAGAGGGGACCGCCGGGCTCGTCGCAGCTATCCGCATCGAACAGGTATCCGTCGACGCAGACGCTGTCCGGATACGGTGCGCCGAATTCGTGCCCTTGGTAGTCGCAGCCCCGCGCATCGGAGCAGAGGGTGACGGAGTAACGCAGAAGCTTGTCGTACGTGTGCATCGAAAGCTCTCCAAGAAAAACGCCGCACGGCACAGGGGTGGGCCGTGCGGCAAAGCGCACTGCTCCCGAAAATCAACCGGCGCCGGGGCGGCCCTCGGCCAGCTTCTCGCGCTTGATCGGCCCCGGCGCGCCGAACTTGAAATCGTCCACGACGAAGTTGAAACCGTAGCGCTCCACGCCCTGCCCGTCCGTGTAGTTGTTGTTTTCCAGACGTGCGGTGACGAACAGTTGGTCGCCCTTGAAGCTGTTGTTGGCGATCGCTTCGCCGCGGCCGCCGAACGCAGTGAACTGGATCGCCACCTTGCGCTGATCGCGCTCGCTGCCGTCGTCGTTCTTGCCGGCATACTCGTTGTCGATCAGGGTGAACTTGGTCACGGAGGTCTCGCCGTGCTTCGTGTTCTCCGGGGCTTCGGCCAGTCGGCCAGCAAAAGTGAAATTGTTCATCAGGTCTCCTTCAACAGTGAATTAACGGTAGGCAATAGCCACTTGGGTGTAACGGTTCTTCAACCAATCGCCCCAGCGAACGGCGAGCGGCTTCAACTTGTCCCGGTAGATCGCATTGAAGTTCGCGAGCCGGGAGTGGTAGAACGCCGCACGGGTCCAGAAATCGGGCTCGGTCGTGTCAGCCAACGCCTTGTGCAACAACCACGCGGCGAGCAAGGCGTTGTAGCAGCCGCGCCACGCAACATCGCGCTGGGTGATCTGGGGGTTGTCTGCGAAGACGCCGCCCTTCTGCCAGTGCACGCTGTTGATCTGGAAATGCCCCATGTCCCAACTGCCGTTCTTGTTGGGCACGACCTGCCCGTTCTTGCCGGACTCGATGCTCGCGATCGCGAGCAGAAGATTCGCCGGCACGTTCTCGTGCTCGGCCGCGGCAATGACGCAGTTGACGTTGGCGGGACGGACAGCAAAAAAATCGGCCGACAGCGGCGCCGATTCGGCGGCGCGTGTCACCGCCGCGGCCATCAGGGCGACGCCAGCGAGGACTCCTTGCAGACTGCTGAGCCGACGCTTGGCCTTCGGTGTGCGCTTGTACCAATGCAGCGTATGGACTGTGGACTCGGCCGGAATCTCGGCCACCGGCCACCGCAGGCACTGCAGGTAGCGACGGTAGGGACGCAGGCGACTGGGACGAATGGCGGTGACGCAGTAGCCGCTGCCGCCCTGCGTCGTGATGTAGTCGCCGACGGCGAGCGTCGGGAGGCCGTCGATGAAAAGCTTGCACGGTGTGTAGGGCGTGCCGCGCACGATCAGACCCACCATTTTCCGGTGCGCAGCCAGCCCCAGAATGCGCCGGGTACGAACAGCGTGCCGGTTTTGACCTGCCACGCCCGGTAGGCCTTGGTCAGGCCCAGCACGAACAAGGCCGCGGCGATCGCCAGCCAGTTGAACGCCAGCAGAAGGCTGCTGCCGGACCCGATCATGTACAGAAAGCCCAGCCCGAGCAGCGCGGCCGCGCCGTAGTAAATGCGGGCGTTGCGCTGATGCTGCACGAACCGCTGCTGCATCTGCGCGCGATCGACCCGGCTCAACGCTTCCTTGTAACGCTGGGTGCGCAGCTGCAGCGCATAAGCACGCACACGCTTCTTGTTCGGACTGGCGTAGAAGCCGAAACCGCACTGCCCGCACCGCCACGCCACGTAGGCATCGGGCACTTCCTCATGGTCGGGCGCCGAGCCGTCCACGCGTTGCGGCGTCAGGATGCCGCGATCGCAGTGCGGACAGTGCGGGAGCGTCAGCGAGCGCCACAGATCGTTGATGTACTGCTGGTTCATTCGCAGGCTGCGAACTCCCAGCACGGCCATCGGCACGGACACGAACGTGAACTTCGCTGCTTTCTTGCTGCCCGACCAGAAGCCCATGGTGATTGCCAAAGAAAAAAGTGAGTATTTGCATTCTTTGTCAGAAATTTGTTTTTGTCAAGATTCTATGGATTTCAAAAAATTGAACATTAGAATTCGATTTTCAATATGGTATTGTTTCCTGAAATTCGGCGGCAGGAAGCGCGCTCGACGGTGCGCCGTCGCGGCATCCCACTACGCCTTGCCAGCCGCCGGTCGGTGGACCGATTCTGTGGAAAATTGGTTCGGAAAAAGTTTACTAATTCCTTGTAACTAGGGAAATTATCCTGCAAAATCCATTTTGTCGCTTCATGAAGGATAAACACATGTTCAGGCCTATCACGGACCAGCAGGCGAAATTCGAGATCGACGCACAGCAGACCTACGAAGCGCTTTGCGATGCCGAAACCAAGCTCCAAAGCTACGCCGGCGGAATGCACTGGAAGCGCGTGGGCGCGACGGATTACCTCTACAAGACCCTCGATCGACGCGGCAACGCCAAGTCTCTGGGACCGCGGTCTGCGGATACGGAAGCCATGCTGAGCGCGTTCGTCGAGCGCAAAGACGCGTTGACGCAGCGCGCGGCCAGCTTGCGTGATGCGCTCGCCTCTCGCACTGCGCTCGCCAAGGCGGTTCGGGTGGGCGCGGCCCCAAACCTGCTGGGCGCGATTTGCGAGCGCCTGACCAAAGCCGACCTCATGGGCAACAACATCGTCATCATCGGGACCAATGCCCTCTATGCCTACGAGGCCTTGGCCGGGGTCCGGTTCGACGAGGCCATCACGGCCACGGAGGACATTGACCTGCTCTGGAACGTCAAAGCCAAGCTCAGCGTGGTCGGCCGGGATATCGAAAATGACGGCCTGTTGGGCCTGCTCAAGCGGGTCGATTCCACCTTCGAGCTGATGGACAAGCAGCGGTTCCGGGCGGTCAACGGGAACGGCTACATGGTCGACCTGATCAAGCAGACGCCGGATGTCCGTGCGAAGAACGATCCTGTTCGACTCGGTCGCGATGCGGGCGACTTCACCGCGGCGGAGATTCCGAACATGGACTGGATGCTGTCGGCGCCGCGCATCCGGCAAATCGTCTTGTCGCAGAACGGACGGCCTTTCGAAATGGCGGTTCCCGACCCTCGGGCCTTCATGTTGTTCAAGACTTGGCTGTCGCAGGAGCCGACCCGCAACCCGGCGAAGCGATCCCGCGACGCAAGGCAGGCCGAAGCGGTCGGTCAGGTGTTGGCCGAGCGATTGCCGCAGTTCCCGTTCGAGTGGGACAAGTTCAAGTCCTTTCCCTCCTCGGTGATCGAGCAACAGGTGGACGGCGACGACGATCCGTCGCCGTAACCCGCTCCAACCCTCTTTCACTCGCCGGTCTACGGCGCCGGCGAGTCCTCGTCGTGCGGTGGATCGGCGGACTCCGATCCCGCCGCATTCTCTGCGGTCGATTCGAGCCAGCGGGTGACCTTGAGATGCGTGATGCGCGTCTGTGCTTCGTTGTTGTACACCTCGTGTCCCTTGACCTTGAACTTGCCCTCGAACCGTGGCGGGCTCACATCGAAAAATTCGGATGGGACGGCGGTGGTCTTCCACGTCAGTCGATTGCCGGCATCGTCACGCAGCAAGACGATGTTCTGCGGACCAAACTGCGTGGGGTAAGTGATGACGCGATCGAGCGCAAGGAGTCCCGTGCGCGCTTCGCCGGGCGTCCCGACGTGCTCGCTGCGTGAGCGTTCGACATCGGAGTGTTCGCGTCGTTTTTCCTGTGCGCGGCGGTACGACGGCACGGCCGCCGCGGCGATGGCGAGATACGTGCGACGCCGAACCGGAAGCCACGACTGGGTTAGCAAGGCTTTCATGTTCAACTCGAAATCCGAGGCGGGCTGGAGTTGAGTTGCCCAGTCCAGCACGTCGCCGGCGAGCTGCCGCCGGCCCTCTTGCGTCGCGACGTACACGCTTCGGAGCGAGGAGTTCTTCTCCAGCAGCCGAGGCAGGTCGATCACCTTCTGGAAGGTGGGCACCTCGTTCGCCTCCTTGGCTTTCTGCGAAGACACCCACCCGTACTGGCTCACCGCAAACGCCACGTCTTCGAGGAATCCCTTGATCGGCAGCGCGTCCGAAGCGATCGGACCGCCACGGTCATCGTCGAAGTCGTCTTTCACGAACGTGTCAAGGTGACTCAGGAACAATGCTTTCGCCGGGTCGATACCCACGAAATCTTCAAGGCACGTGGAGCCCACGATGCGGTAACTGCCATCCTCGTCATGCCGCAGGAGGAAGGCTTCGTTGCGCACCCGTTGGGTCTGGCAGTGATCGCAGGGGATCGGCCCGTCATCGTGCTGGGCGAGTTGCGCGCTCGCCTGCGGATCATCGCCGAACACGAAATGCAGATTTGCTTTGCCTACCCGTTCTAGGCGTCCGGCCACGGTCCAACCTGCCAAGCGCACCGGATCGCTTTCGATCGTGAGTTCCCGCACCAGCACGACACCGCCGGGCGGCGCCGACGCGCCGGGATTCAGGCGCTGGAGCCCGTACCGCGTGCCCTCCTCCGTGGATTCGGTATACGGTTTGTATGGCACCGTCTCATCGCTCACGACCTCCACCGGCGGCATGCCGAACTTCGTCGCCTTGCGATTGAGCGCGACGAGTTTCTTCTGGAAGTCGTCCCACTCGGCATCGCGAATGCGAAGGTGCCGCTGAGCCCGCTTGCTGACTGTCACCACGTTTTCACCTCCGGTGGTTTCTGGATTGGCAGGAGGGGTTTCCAATTCCGCGATCATGCGCGCTCTCCAGAATCCTCGTCACTGAACGTTTTCTTGATGAGGCCTTTGGCCAGCGCCGCCATGCTATTCAGTTGCTCCGTGGCGGTTTCCAGCGTCACCGGCTCCGGCACCGGCGGATCGGTGTAGCTGGTCTCGTTGGCGATGGTTACCCGCGTACGGCTGATCGCCTCCTCCGCGGCCCACTTCTCACCCAGACTGGCAAAGCCCTCGCCGGCGGCGAGGATTTCCATGTCGAGAAGCTTGTTGCGGTTCGCCACTTCCAGTTCCTGCGCCCACTCCTCCGCCCCGGCATCCGGCTCGTCCAGCCGGAACAGGTGCTGCTGCAGGATCGGCAGCGCCTTCTTCATGAACGCATCGCGATCCTCGCCGGTCATCACGAGGTTGGTCGTCACGGCGCTGGCGGTGATGAGGATGTCGGCATCCGACAGGTCGGTGACGGCCTCCGCAGTTGAATAGGCCGACGGCGTGGTCGGCGCGGACGCGATCGCGGCGGCGGCGGTCGCTTCCAGCGCAGCCTGTTGTTCGGGTGTGGGCATCTCCGGCGCCGAAGCGGCGATCGACGCGGGGTCGGGCACGGCGGGTCGCACCGTGCCGCCGCGGCGGCGCCCACCGGCCGGCGCCGGATCGCCCGGCTGTCGCGACAGATACCAGCCCAGCGCGGCCAGTGCCGCATCCGGGCGGGAGAGGCGAGGCCGATCCGGGTCCAGATGATTGCGTTCAAAGAGCTGGTGCAGTCCGGTCAGCACCGGGTCCGACTTGATGGCGCTCTTGACGGCCGTCGGGAAGGCTCCGCTCTTGTACGATTCCAGCAGCGCTTCGGCGGCGGCCCGGCTCTGCGGCATGTCTGAGGGCTCGGGCGCCTCGATCGGAATCAGGTCGTTGATCCGCATGTCCTTCGGCGCCGGCGCCACCTTCGGCGATCCGCCCGTGAAGAAGCCCTTGCCGCGAATCACACGCACGCCGCCGGTGCGGCCGCCCTGCTCTTTTTTGCCGATCAGGAAGGTGAACTCACCGTCGGCTTGCTGCGCGAGATCGTCGTACTCCAGACGGTTGCGCCGTTCGATGCCGATATTGTCCTGTGAGGCGTATCCGTCGTTCACGACGCCCACGTGGCGTTCGTAGCCGCTGAGCTGGGCAATGGACGCCTCGCCGGCGGCGCCGGAGATGCGCTTCCACGTCTCGGACTCCAGTCCACTGGTCAGACGGCCCGTTGCTCGGACGTTGGTGTTCTCCCACGTCGCGTCGGCCTCTTCGGCACTCGACTTTTTCAGCGAGGAAAAATCCTGCGCGGCAAAAATGACCGAGAAGCCCAGCGAGCGCGCCTGCGCGGGCGCCACGGCGAAGCCGATGACGGCGTAGTAGCCGTATTCGTCGAGGATGGTATAAAACGGCACCGGCGAGTTGGTCGGCCGGCTGTCGATGATTTCGCGGACCACGCCCTCGACGCGGTTGCCCAAGCAGCCGGCCATCAGTTGCTTGATGCTTCCGACCACCATCTTGCCGAGCATGCGCATCGAATCGGGTGCGCGTTCGAGTGCCGGCAGCAGCACCACGAGAATGCGGCGGTTGATCACGACGTCGAAGAAGTCGACGTCGCCGACGCGCGTCTTGAAGATGTGGCCATAGTTGAACGTCAGGTCGTTGAAGATGCGCGTCAACTGCATGACGATGAAGCCGTGCTGTTCGAGCGTCTTCGTGTCCTGTTTCTTGAGCTTGGCCTTGGAATAGCCCGGCAGCGTCAGCAGGTAGGTGCGAAGCGGCGCGACGATCAGGTCGAACATGTCGCCGTACTTGCCGTTGTGCTCGAACACCAGTTCTTCGAGCACGTTCAGTTCGAAGTATTCGAGGTACTTCTCCGGCGAGAGGTTGATGAAGCCCTTGTCGCGAAGATAAGTCAGCGGTCGCGTCAGCGCCGCGACGAACGAAATCGCGCGGCCCTTCCACATGTCGCCGCCGCCGCCGGAATCGTCCATCAGCGCGACGATCAACTCGATCAGCATGCCCGATGAGGTATTCCCCATCATGTTCATGTTGTTCGTGACTTTGTCCACCTGCTTGTCGACGAAGTCGCGACCGGAGGTGATGAAATTGATGATCAGCAGATCGTCTTCGCGTCCCAAGTAGCGGGCGAGTCGGAAAATCTCCTTCTGCAGCTTCGGATCGCCCTTGCCGTCGACGTAGATGCAGCCCGTGTTCTGCACGAGCGCGTTGAACACGAGCCCCAGCAAAAACTCGGTGTTGTGGGTGACCAGATGATTGTCGGTGATGTAGAGGTGCTCGGGATGATCGATCTCGATGCAACGGCACTCCGACTTGCCGGCCTTCTCGACGCGCTCGATCGCCGCCCACCCCTTGAACTTCGCGCCGATTCCTCGGCGAGACTTCACGCGTTTGACCTCCGGCAGCAAAACGCGATGGCCTTGGGCCAGTTCCGCGGCGATGCCGTCGGTGGTCACGGTGACGGTGCTCTCCTCCTCGCCGCGCCGGACCAGCACACGCCAGAGGTGATCGCCGGTGGCTTGCGCCCACCGGCCGTTTTTCGTGCGTACGGTGAAGATGAGCCGGACACCCTGCTCGATCACGCGCTGGATCGTCGCGGTCTTGCCGTCCGGAGTGCAGACGACGTCGCCGACTTTCAGCGACCCCATCGTGCGCCACCCCGTGGGCGTGAGCACGTTCGCGTGAACGGGCTGGGGCTTGCCGGAGCCGGTGGTGCCCAGCACCAGCATGTGCGTGCGCAGGTCGCTGTCGCCGGCGTAGATTTGCTCGCCGCCGTGTTCCAGATCGTTGCCCAGATAGGCCAGTCCGTTCCCGAGCTTGGGGCCTTGGGATTGATCTTGCGATCCGTCGAGGACGCCGGCGAGCTTGGGTACGCGATAGGGAAAATCGAACATCGCGCGGTGCACGTCGATGATCAGGCGACGGTACACCCAGAGTACGAGGAGCAGGAGTTCGCCTGAGAACGGAATCTTGATCGTGACGACTCCCGCAAGGCAGATCACGATCAACCCGAGCTGGACGCCATCCTTCGAGCGCAAGTAGGCGCTGAGGCGCGCCCACAGGGTGCGGGTATCCTTGCGCCGGATGGACGCCCGGATTTCGTGCTGCTGCGAAACTCCACGTACCTGTGCCATGAGCGATGGGCGGCCGCTCAGGCCGCGGCGTGCAAGGCCGAGTAGCGGTGGTCTTCGATCATCTCTTGCGCCAGCTTCTCGATCAGCGAGGCCTCCACTTCGTCAATGAAGTTCTTGTTGCCCGTGTATTCGGCTTTCAGCGTCTCGATGTGCTTCTTGCACGAGCCGGAGGGGAACCGCGCTGCCAGCAGGCGACGTGCCTCTTGTGGGGGCATCGCGTTGTACAACAGCGTGCGTAACTTGCGATCTTCCGCGGTGGTGGACAAGGCCCACAGCCGCATCGCGCCGATCGAGAGCGTGAAGAGCTGGCTGAACGTGCCCGAGCGCGTGATGAACCGGCCCAGAAAGGTGGCGCCATGGTGGTTGACGCGCACGTGGCTCTGCAGCGCATTGTCTTCGACATCGCTCAACGACAGGTTCTCGCGCATCCACGTTCGCGTCGCCTCGGTGCCGGAGTCGAGAATGAAGACGCTCGTGGCCATCCCCACCAAATCCTTGCCGAAGTCCGAGAGCAATTGCGAGGCCAGTGCGATTTCCATGTTCCATTTGCGGCTTTCGCGGGCGTCCTGAAAAATCTGCTCCATGAATCCCTTGTGGCCGCCGATGCGGTGCACCTCGTCCATGGCCAAGAGCTTGTTCTCGTCCATGAGCGACATCACGACTTTCTTGTAGTAGTCCTGATACAGCGGCTCGAAATAGACGAGGTCCTCCTCGGAGAAGGCGACCTTCTTCATGAACGACTGGCGCGCGATCATGTACATCAGCGCCGTCTGGCGCTGGCCCGACACGCCGCCCTTGATCGCCACATCGTTCAAATCCAGCGCGACGACGCGGGCGCTGCCGATGTCGAACGAGGTTGGCTTGGAGAAGATCGGATAGTTCTCCACCGATTCGCGAATGCCGCGCACGAACGCATCGACCAGCTCCCGACCGCGCTCGGATTTGGCGTAGTCTTCCTTCACCTCCGCATCGACTGCCGCGGCCGCAAGATCGGACAGCGTCGGCACCGCCAAACGCTGGGCAATCTCCGCCGGATAGACTTTGCCGTGCCGGAACAGCGCGTCCACCACTTCCCAGTACGTGGTCGCCGCCATTGCCTTGAAACCGATCTCGCGCAGCGCCCGATCGACGATTTCGTTGTGCCCGCGGATGTACTCCGCCGGCTTCGACTTCTCGTAGCGATCGCTGCGGTTGCGGAACGCCACGTTGAGCACGCGGCCGACAAAGGCCGAGAGGCCGATGTAGGCCGACGAACCGATGTTGTCGTCGTTGATCTCCGAGGGCATGATCAACCCGGAGATGAAATTCTTCATGAAGGCGTGATCGCGCGCCAACGGTTCGCGGCATCCCAGTGGCGTGTCGAGCGGATTGATGGCATCGCGCTCGGTGTTCTGCAGGCGCTTATAAAGCGCCAGATGCTGGCGGTCCTTCGGCAACGAGTCGCGGACCAGATCGATGAAGCCCTTCGAGGACACGCCGATGTCGATGATGCCGATGTACGGCAGATTCTTGATGCCGGGCATGAGGCAGGCTTCGAGGTTCGCATCGTTCATCGTGACCGATTTGCCGGAGCCCATCTTTCCGGCGTAGAGCGTCAGCCACGCGGTCTGCTCGGAGGAGAAGCGCTGGTGGCGCATGATCTTTCCGTCCAGCGAGCGGTAGATTTTCGATCCGACCGGGAATGGCGACGCCGGCCGCGTCAGCGGCAGCATGCCGACCACGTCGTTCAGCGGCGCCGGGCATGGCACGCCCATGTGCCGGTACGTGAGAGCCAGCGCGCAGCTCTGGAAGGCCTGCATCGGATTGCCGGTGTGCTCCTGCACCGTCAACTGGCCCCAGCTCTCGAACGCGCGAATCAGCTTGGACTTGCGAAGGTCAAGCTCTTTCACGCTCGCCGGGTCGCAGCCCGACCACGTCATCGCCGAAATCTTGAGCTTGATGACGGACTCGCCGTCCGAGATGCGCAGCTTGAGCGCGGCGCGCGCCGCATTGGCGTTGCGATTGGATTCGGAGGTGAAGGCCAGCAACAACTGCGCGATGCCCTTCCACATGTCGCCGGTCATGCCGTCGGATTCGAGCATGATCGAGATGCAATACGGCACGGCACGCGTCACGCCGTTCTCGACCGTGGAGGCGTTGTTCAACGACAGGAACAACGAATTGAACAGTTGGGGTTCCTGCGGCGGGTTTTTGACGAGGACGGGCGCGTAGACGCGATTGCCCACCTTGACTGTCGTCGGGTCGGGCAGCATCGGATTTTTCCGGTCGCCGATCTCGGCGTTGCCGGTCATGATCTGGCCCTGCAGCGTCGGATACATCAACTCCGATTGGTCCTCCAGCCGGCGATTGTCTTTCCAGCGGATGGGCATCTTGAGCGCGAGCCCGGGCGCGGCGGCGCGCCATCGAGGCCCGGTCCAGTCCGGCAGCACGCTCGCGCGCACGGCGCGCAGCGCCGGGGCGACGTCCAGCCACTCCAGCGAGCAGCCGAACTCACGCGAGGAGAGTGTGTCGACGAAATTCGACACGAAGCCCAGATGCCGATCCATCAGCGAGGAAATCGGCCGCAGGATGTTCTGCGCGTCCCGCGTGAGCGGCCACTTCGCGGTCTTGCGAAACTCGTCCAGTTCCTTGCGGTGCAATTTCAGCTCGATCGGCACCAGCAGTGTCGGACGCGACCACAGAGCGATGAAGCAGTCTTCGTCGTAGACGTATTCCGAGTATTTCTGAACATCCTCTTCGATCAGGTCACCGATAGACATACCCAGTTCCCGCGCGGTCACGTGCTTGCTGTCTGCGGTCTGACGCAGCGTGGAGGTGGCGTCCAGATCGCGCTTGAACAGGAACTGCATGAGGTGGCCGGGTCGCTTCATCGACTGGGTTTGCGAGTCCGCGATGCGCGCCGCGTAGGCGGCGAAGTCGAGCCGGCCCATGACCGACTTCGTGCCGTGGAATCGCACGATCGAGACCAGCGAACCGTCTTGCGCGACGATCGTGCGGCCGCCTTCGGTGGTTTCCAGTTCGCAATAGTCGGTCACGTCGGTCCGCAACGAGTTCATCAGCCACAGCAGGGCGTCTTCAAAGGAAAAGCTCATTGTCAGTTGACCTCTTTCATGGTTTGGTTGAGGAACGCCATCACCGCTTTTATCTTCTCTTCCGGACTTTCGCCCTTGCGCAGGATCAGCGCGTCGACTTCCAACTCGATCGCTCCGGTGGTCCGCATCCGCAGCAGGCCTTCGAAGTTGTGCAGGAGTTCCTCGCTGAGCACCGGTAGCGTCGTTGTGGTCATACCGCCTGATTCTCCCGGGCTTCCGCCACCATGTTCGCCGGCGGCAACAGACCGAACTCCGTCGCAATCTTGATCAGGTTGCGCAAGCCGCCCTCGGGGTAGCGCAGCACCACATTGCCGACGCCGTAGCTGTGCACGGGGAGGCCCCGGCTGACCAGCTTCTGTGCGTAGTCGAACATGAGCATGCGATCGGTCGAGCGCAGCCACGCCGCCGGTGTCGCGTATCGCGATTCGGTGGCGCGATAGGGGCGCTTGGTGGTCAATGCCGTCCAGATTTGCTCGGCAATCAGACCCAAGGTCAGGGAGAGGTCGGCAAAGGGATCGGACGGAAGCCTCTCGGCCTGTTCCAGAACGATTCCCGGCTGTTTGCACACCAGCGCCGAGGCGACTTCCACACGGCCGTACTGGCGCACGACCCGCCATTCGACGTCGGTCAGCCACTCGCGAGGATTCTTGGCGCCCGACCCCCACGAAATCACGTCAGCGATTTTCTTGTCCACCCCCTCGACTTTGCAGTGGGCAAGAAACGGCGTGTCGATCGCTTCCAGCCACGCATCGCTGCGCTCGGGAAGCGAATTGCGCCTCAGCTCCCATCCTGCGTCCGGGGGCGGCACCCGCGTCGCCAAGACCTCGCGAGCATGGCGCAGACGATTGCGGCGTACGGTGACGAACGGCAGATAGCCCGTGTAGTTGTGCGATTTCAGCACCGTCACCGTGGGATGTTCCGCCGCTTCGCGAAACTTGTCGTAATACTGGTCCGCCACCGTGCTGCGCGGTGCAGCCATCTGGTCGGCGAAGTCCTCGTTGAGTCGACGCTTGCTGTTCGGCGCGATGCAGTACCGATCGCTCGCCGCCTCGATCACCCGCAGCGCCAGCGCAGAGATCAGCGGGACGCTGTCGTAGACCGGGACCTGTTGCGTGACCAACCCCAGCTCCGCGCACAGTTGCCCGAACTGGGTGCGCAGCCACGACTCGTCCCGATAGTTCGGGTGACGATGCAGTTGCGCCAAGAAAAAATCGTTGTTCTTGAGATTGGTGTACCAGAGCACGCCCGAGGGCAGCTCGTTGAGCGAATTGATGCGCCGCGCCGGGCCGCCGTCGATTGAGGCCCAGCCGCGGTCGAGCGAAATCATCTTGTGATCGCTGGCGATCACGTTGTTGACCTGCTCGAAGTAGACGGCTCCGACGTGTTTCACCCTCCACCTCCCTCGGTGTCGGAGAGCAGCGTTCCGGCGAAGCGCCGCCAGACACCGGGGTTGCGCAGCGCGGCGTCCCGGGGCTGGACCAGCATGTCCAGTTGCTCGGTCCGGAAGGCCTCTCGCGTCGGGACCAGCCGAATCGAGGCCAGCAGTTCTACCCGGGCGGCATACAACGGCTCGGGTACCGCGGACAGCACTTGCGCCATCGCCATCGGTGAGCTGATGTCGAGACCCAATTCGCCGAACAGGCGTTTCAAGGTTTCCCCGCCGCGTTGCTGGAACACGGCATAGAACCCCTTGAGCTTGTCGCAGATGGCCTGCTTGTCCGGGACGGCTTGGGCATCAACCCGTTCGAACGCGAAGATGTTGCGGACGATCGCGATGACTTCGGTCTGTGTCAGCTCGGGAATTGCGGCGAGGAACCCGCTCGATCGCAAGCCGGCCATGCCCAGATGATGGACCTGATGGCAGGCACCGCACGCCGTCACGAGGTTGTCCTCGGACTGGTTGGTGTGGTCGTCGTCACGATGGTGGACTTCCAGCCACTTTATGAACGACTGATCGCAAAAGCGGCAGGCGTGATGGTCCCTCTGGAGCACGCTTTGCCTCACGGCGCCGAATTTCTCGTCCGCGATCGCGGTGTGCTCGTCGTCCTGACGCCACACCTTGCGCTTGACGCCCAGCACGGGCTGAGCGTCCAAGCGCGCCGCACAGATCGACATGGCGTATCAGCCGTTGATCAGGCCGTTGCGGATCATCCACATGACGCTGCCCACCGCGGCCAGCGCACCGCCGACGACGATGCCGACGATCGCCGCCTTGGGCTTCGCATCGCGGTCTTCTTTGCCGGCGCGATAGAGGATGAACAGCGACAGGATGATGATGCAGAAGCCGCTGATCGCCGCAACATTGACCAGCAGGCCCGCACCCAGCTTGGCATTGCTGTCGATGTTGTTGATAAGGTCGCTGGCCTTCTTGCCGCCGCTTTGGTCCTGAGTGAGGTCGAGCGGGGAGACTTGAGCTATCGCGCCGCCCGCCGACATCAGAGCCAGAGACGCCACCGTGGCGCTCAGCATCGCCCGGTGGTAGTGGGACTTCAACTTCGAGATCATGTGATGACTCCTTTGGGATGACAAAAAAACACGTGCGTTGTTTACGGTGAGCCGTACAGCGGTATCACGGCATATCCCACGAGTTCGTTCACTGCGGTTCCGAACCACAGGAAGTTCCACGCGAGAATGCCGCCGAGCAGCCACGTCGTTGCTGTCCCCAACGAGGCCTTGGATTGCCCTTGCGAGTAGTGCTGGTTGAACGTGAGGATGCCTTTGGTCATCGCGATGAAGCCGACGATCTGCAGGATGCCCAGCAAGGCCTGCTGCGCCTGTGCGGCCCGGTCCGCCAACGTCGTTCCGGCGGTCCCATAGCTCAACATGCGCGAGTTGGCGTAGTTGCCGGTCAGCGATCGCGACAGGATGCCTACCAGCTCCAGATCGCCCATCGTCATCAGGAAGACGCCGAAGACGATGTGCGCCAGCGCGCCGGAGACCGTGGGTCGGACGGCGGTGGCGATGTAGCGTGACGCGCCGTCCTCTGCGGCAAAGAGCTGGATCAGACCGGCGACGAAGAGATACAGGCCCATGAACAGGACCACCCACTGCAGCATCCCGATGAATGCCGGAATGATCTGGCCGATGTTGACCAGAATGGTCAGCAGGTCGGGACCGGTGGTTGGGGTGCCGGAGGCTTGCATTGGTGCGGTGGGAGTGAGGGATCAGTGGGCTATCGCAACGCCGCCGTCGGTCACGCTCTTGATGCGTGGCCCGTACTGAACCGGCGGGAGGCTTTCGCCCGCCAGAAGCGAATCCGGCTGGTCTCCCGCCCGGATGAAGGCCCGATGCGAAACGGTCGCCTCAAGGGAATAGCCCTGCGGGAGACTCGTTTTTCGCGTTGCCACGGAGGGGGCCGGGTGCACTTCCCGCGGGGGCTTGACGACCTCGACCCGGTTGCGGCTGCCTTCCACGTTCGCCAGTCGCTGCTCGAAGGCGGACAGGCGATTCATCAAGACCTGCTGCTGTTGCTGCTGGCCGTCTTCGAACTGTTTCAGCGCGCTGGCAATCGCCTGCTGGTCGGCGCGTGCCCGCGCGGCCTGCTGCTGCGCCGAATTGAGCCGTTCGTTGAGAATGTCGGGCGCGTCTTTGAACTGGTCGGGACGCTTGGTGCTCTGCGCCGCGACCTGTGCAGGCACTTTCGGAGTCGAGGTGACCTTGATGACGACCACCGCAAGCAGGATGACGGCCACGAGGGAGCCCAGCACGAGGCCTGCGATCTTGCCGACGGACATATCATTGAAGAAGTTCATGATGACCTCACTGGTTCTGTTGGTAGACGTCTTGCAGGAAGTAGAGCGCGAAGCCCTGCTGTGCCGGCGTCGAATACGTATCCGGGCGGTTGAAGTTCTTCATGACTTCGCCGCCCAGATTCGTGCCCATCGTGCCGAGCGCGTTGGCGATGATTTGCTTGTCGCTGGGCTCCGGATAGGTCGTGATCGCCGTACCGCCGCCGGTGATGACGGTCGAGCCCACGTTCTGATAGGCCCGGCCAAATCCGGACAACAACGAGGCCGCGGCCAGCGAGCCGTACCGGCTCAGGATGTGGCGGTCGATGTTCTCGGCGATGCCTTGGGCGGCGTCCTCTTCCCGCAGGGCGATGGCGTTGATGCGCATCGTGGGCCGCTTGTCCTGCGGGGCCAGCGTGGTGAAGTGGGCGGTGATGTTGTCCTGCCCTTTCTCCAGCCGGCCGATGAGCTGCGCGCCGTTCCAGACGCCATCGAGGCCGCCATCCACTTGGGCCAAGATCGTCATCGCATCGTCGGTGTTGACCTTGCTGACCGAGGTGATGTGCAGGATGTTGCCGGTCTTGATCAGCATTCGATTTTTCGGGTTGCCGATCGACAGGGCCTCTTCCTTGGAGTCCGCAGGCGCCGCATTGGAAGCCATCGCGGCGCCCCCGCCCACCGCCGCGCCGGTCTGGCCGCCCTGCCCCGCTGCCGAACGTACGGCGGCGTACGAGATCGTCGTGTAGCGCCCTTCGTTGCCGGTTCCCGCACTGATGAATCGCTCGACACTCTTGAACGCGGCGTCGCGAACGCCCTTTACATACGTTTCGCGCTCACGCAGAGCGGTCTGGTACTCCTGCTGGAGCCGCTGCTGGTCCTGCGCCGCCGTGCCGGAAGCGGGCGCGGTTGGGGCGTACGTGCTTCCGCCCGGGGCTCCGCCGCCCGAGGCGTACGTGTACGTGCCGTTCGGACCGGGGCGCCCGGCACCGTTCGGGTTCGGCCACGGCGATTTCTGGCGATCCGGGGCATTGGGCACGTTGAATGCCGCCGTTTCATCGCCGGCGTCGGCCTTCTTGGCCACGTCAGGCTCGAAGCCGGGCTGGTAGGTTTTGCCGCTGCTGGCGGCGGCATCCGCCTCCGCGCCCGCGACTTCATCGTGTCGCGCTGCTTCGCGGGCACTCACTTCGGTCGAGAGGCCGGCCTTCGGTGCCTTCGGCACGTTGATGGTGGACGCTTTGGGGGCGACTTCCGGCGTGCGATTGAGCATTCGGGAGCCCAAGGCGACAAAAAGCACCACGATCAACCCGCAGGCGATCAGGGCGATCTTTCCGGGGCCGGAGCCGAAGGTGTGCTTGAGATTTTTCTTGCGCTCCTCCTGCCGGGCGCGTTTGCGCGCCGCAGCGCTCTCGGTCGGCGTTTCCCCGGATTCCTCCAGAGTCACGCGATCGAGCATGTCGTCGTCGATGACGGGCATTTCGCCCGTCGTCGAGGGGCCGGTCTGATTCGATGGGTTGGTCATGGGGGGGCTCCGCAGTCAGTTGATGAACACGGTCTGGGCGCGACCGTTCAGCAGGAACGTCAGTCGAGACGTCGCTTCGGCGTAGCGATACACGCTGACGCCGGAGGTGCTGCGCGCCGCCGAGACATAGGCGGGCCATTGCGCATCCGCCTTCACGCGCACATACAGCGCGTCGCGGTACCGCCACGCCTCGACGCCGTCCATGCCGGAAACTCCCAGCCGGCGCGCGTCTTTCGGGGGCACGCCGTCCAAGAAGTACGTCAGGGCGCCGTCCAGCCCGGGGAGGTTGCTGAACGCCACGCCGGCGGCCGCATCCGGATTCGCCCCGGGAATCTTGGCGTCCAGCCGGTAGTCGACCTCACCCTGCCCGGCCGCCAGAATGAAGATCACCGGCGTGGACAGTCCGCGCAGGGTGACCGTGACGTTGCCGTAGGCCTTGGGGGCCAGCGGTTGGATGGACAGGATGTTGGTGAGGCGCTTTTGTTGTTGTGCTTGGGTAGAGCCCACCTGAAGCGAGCCGCCATCGTTGAACAACGCCTGATTCATCTTGACGTCTTCGATGTACCACGGCTGTCCGGCCATGTCGGAAAACACGAGGGACGACATCTGACCCGCCGCCAGCCGAACGATTTCGGGATTGGCGCCGGGGTCGAGATTGACCATGACCGTCCGGGTCACGGGCTTGGGGGGGGTCAGATACGGGGTGGCGGTCTGCTCTTCGCGCTTGAGCCGCAATTCCTTCAAGCGATCCACCTGCGCGGCCGTCAATTCCAGCTCCTGCGCGTTGCTGACGATGTCCTCGACGAGTTCCCGGTTGGAGGGATAAACGACCGTCAGCGGTCCGCCGGCGACTTGACGGTCCAGATTGCTGGCTGGCGGTGGGATCGGAGGCGCCGAGGCCGGGGCGGATGCAGGCGGAGCCGTCGCCGTGGGCGGGGGGACTACTGGACCGGCGGCGGGCGGTGGGGCCGGGACCGCAGGCGGCGGCGGAGGCACTTCCGGTGCCGCGGGGCCGGTAGAGGTTGCCGCCGGAGCGGCCGGTAGCGGGTTGACCGCTTCGGCTGGCGCACCAGAAACTGCTTGTGCGACAAGCTCTTGCGTTCCACGTGGAACCATGGTAGCGGGGGGCGTCGTCGCCGTTCCGGCGGTGGCCGGCGCCGTTTGCGCCGTCAGGGGAGGCTCTCCGCGGCCCGCGCTGTCCGTTGCGGGAGGGGGAAGGCCCGGGGATTGGGCATGCGCCATGGCGGCACACAGTCCGGCCAATACGGCGCCGAGTCGCGAGATTCGCATCGTTAGCTCCGAACGTAGGGTTTGAGAACAAGGCTGTGACCGAGGATTCCCTTCCGGTTGCCGCCTTTGGTGGTGGGGACTTGCACAACGGTGAGTGCTGCCAAAAAGTCCTGTCGGCTCTTGGGCTGTTCTTCCCCGCCGGAATAGAACTCGATCGTGATCGGGACTTGGACGACCCAGTAGTGCTTGCCAATGCCCCAGTTGCCCGTTTCTTCGATCTGCGGGACCTTGAGGGTCATGGCCTTGAGAATCAGACGCCCCTTGATGACGCGTTCGAGGTTCCCCGATTCGTCGAGGCTGCGCAGGTAGTTGATGCGGCCGTCGCCGTCGAGCCACGTCTGCACCGCGAGGTTGATTTCGTCGCGGTAGTTCACGTAGTCGTAGGAGTTCAGCGCGACGACGGCATCCTTCGCGAACTCGGTAATGTCGGTGGTGTCGATCCGCGGGGCGGTTTCGCCGTTGATCTCGCAGATGGCCGCAGCATCGCTGGTCGGAATCCAGCGGACTTTCGGATAGAACACGAAGAGCAAGCTGATCGTCGTGGCAGCGAAGGCGACGACAATCGCGAGAAGCGCCAGTTGGCGCCGAATCTGGGCCTTCTGGCCAAGGTTATTGGCCTGTAGCCGCATGCACTCCCGGGCCAGTACCGCGCCGGGTCCATTGCGAGCGAAGTCTGACGATATCGCATCCAGAATCGTTTCCTGATCCTCGCGGCGGTTCGATTTCGAGCCGGAGGCCAAGGCCTTCTTGTCATCAGCGCCGGACATCGGTCACCTCCCCCGTCTTGCCGTCGAGCACGCAGGACGTGCGGGTGCCGTCGTAAATCACGGCGTCCTCGAAAACACCATGGAGCAACGAGAAAATGAACATCAAAAATACCGCCACGATCAGGAGGAAGTTGAGGGCTTCGAGCCCGAGACGTATGGATCGAAGGAATGCCGCGTACTTCTTTAGGGTGCGCATGTCCGAGATCGACTCGGGATGCCCCCAACTTGTGTGCTGAACGACCATGCCTGTTCCTGAGTTGTCGCGCAGCATTTTCATCCAAAATTTAGAAATGCGCAATACGGAAAAACGATGCAAAACTCAATTTCGTGATCAGAAAACAAATTTTTTCGATATCCAGCATACCATTCTCTTCGGTTCGCCACACCTGCCCCCCTTCCACCCGGCCGGGCAATCCCGGGAATCGCACTGTGACGGCCTTGGCTTCTATTGAAGGCTGGGTGTTTTTCGGAAAGCTGGTTTACTTCCGGGGTAATTCGCTGGGCGTGAACCGGGGACCTGCACGGGATGGTGGGTGATAGGCAGGAAGCTTCGCTGGATGGGACGCTGGGCGGGGAGCGAGCCTTCATCCTGTTGAGGAATTCGGCTCTCCCGGGTCCCAGAACGACAGAAGGCCGCCCTTTCGGGCGGCCTTCTGTGAATGGCGCATCTTTCGGTTGTCTTAGTGTTTCAGCGTTTTTTTAACCATCGCGTTTCGAATGGTCGGCCAGCGAACGAAGGCGTTGCCGGTCGGCCGGAGTGATGTAGCTGGGGCGAGTTTGTTTGACCTTCGCCACGGTTTCCGGAGATGCCCGAAAACGAAAATTTCCCACACCGCGAGATTTCTTGCCGTAGTGTCGTTTTGCGGTATATACGCTTGCGTGTCCGAAGAAGGCCGCGATCTCGCGTTCGCTCAACCCGCTGGCCTTGGCGTTGGCGATCGCCTGATGGCGGGTGGAATAGCTGGTGGGATAGCCTTCCCCTTTGGGGTATTCGACCCGACGAAAGGCCAATGCCATGGCTTTTTGGAGGCCTTTGGTCAATTGCTTGGCGATCGCTCGCTCCTCGGCGCCGGCTTCGAACTGGTCCCGCCAACGATGAAACACGTCGGCGATCGTCAGGATGCGGGCGAAATCCTCATTGGTGATGCCGTGAAGTAGCAGTTCGCGGAAGGGGCCGTTCCCACGCCCCTGCGTAGCCTTCTCGTTCTCCACGCGCATTGCCAGCACGCTCTGCACCTGCCCCGCTTCGTTCAAGCGGTATTTGAGCCCCTCGGGGGCT